>Ga0247608_10000770_pt1 | contig 49121 bp, 39 predicted proteins | sample 176DNAGHGlowgp2_FD_193490 | JGI IMG/M metagenome (GOLD analysis project Ga0247608, IMG submission 193490) | Sheep rumen microbial communities from Palmerston North, Manawatu-Wanganui, New Zealand - 1766 DNA GHGlow gp2 | ecosystem: Host-associated > Mammals > Digestive system > Stomach > Rumen ...
CAAGATTTTGATGGTTTTACCCCGTGCATCGGATAAAGTTTTGAACAATTTAAAGGGGTTGCCCCTCTGTGAACTAATCACTTTTGAGACAACCCCTTTGGGTGTTCTTTTGGCCTAATTAGCGTAAAATAACCCGCGGGAGGAACACCCGGGGTGCCCCTTTTGGGTGTTCTTCTGGCCCGATTAGCGTAAAATAACCCACGATAGGAACACCCGGGGTGCCCCTTTTGGGTGTTCTTCTGGCCCGATTAGCATAAAATAACCCGCGATAGGAACACCCGGGGTGCCCCTTTTGGGTGTTCTTTTGGCCTAATTTGCGTAAAAGAACCCGCGGGAGGAACACCCGGGGTGCCCCTTTTGGGTGTTCTTTTGACCTAATTAGCGTAAAATAACCCGCGATAGGAACACCCGGGGTGTTCACTTTGGGTGTTCTTTTGGCCCGATTAGCATAAAAGGACACCGGCTTGCTGCCTGTAACTGATACGACAACCTACATTTTCCTTAAGCCGTCAAGGTATTCTTTGTGATAATTTATGTGATACTTTCCCTTCTGCGATGTGACGTCGCCATACTCGATCGCATCCTTGGGACAGTTGCTCACGCACGCCATGCAGTGGGTACAGTTATTGCCCCATACAGGCTTCTTATCGGCAAGTGTGATATTAACCAGCGGGCAGACGCGTTCACACAGACCGCATCCGACGCAGTTGCCGTTGACCTTAAAATCGTCAGCTTTGAACTTGAGCCTGCACCATACCGGATTGAAAGGCAGCGTTATCGCCTTCTCAAACAGGAAAACATATCTGTGATTTAACTTATCCCCGTTCCTGATCGATGATGCTATCCCGTCAAGCAGTCCGTACGCTTTGGCAAGCCTGGCTCTGGCATCCTCGTCGCTCAGGAGCTTGTATAGTTTACTCACGGGATAATTACGCGGCAGTGACAGGTCTGTATAGCCCTTAACGGTTATACCCTTCCTGCGCATTATTCCCTTTGCAAGCGATCCCGATATTCCCGAGTATCCTCCGCTGGAGAAGATAAAATATGCTTCACGGCTTCCTTCAAGCCTGACATTGCGAAGGAATTCCGCAAAGAATCTCGGCATCTCACATACATATACCGGAACGCAGATCACCCACGGCTTATCACTCCTGATCGCGGAATAGTCCTTCTCCCTTATCCTGGTCAGCAGGTTAAGACAATCGTCATCAAGCCTTGAGGCGATCTCCTTTGCAATGAATTCTGTGTTGCCTGTCCCGGTGAAATACAAGATCAAGCTGTCACCTCTAGTTCCATGCATTCCCACTCTTCACCCATGCATCTGTACTTCTCGATAACTCCGGTATCCTTGAATCCTGCAGACAGATAACAGTTCAATGCGGCAGGATTATTCTTAAACACTCCTATAGTTACCTTCTTAGCTCCCATGAATTCAAAGGCATAATCGAGCGCCATGCTGATCATCCTCTTCCCGAGTCCCTGACCGCGTCTGGCATCATCTACGATAACGTAACCAAGCCTCACCGTATCTATATCATTCCTGTCAGGGAACCTTATATTGAAATGCCCGATGATACCTTCCTCGTCATAGGCAACAAAATGGAAGATATCATCATTGTCTGCCAGCCCGTCATACTGCGCGTTGAGATCTGCGCCGCTTATAGGGTAGCTCTCGAACCTGTCGGCACACCAGTACCGGAATATCCTCTCGCTCTTGATCCAGCTGACCACCGTGTCAGCATCACATTTCTTGAATGGTCTTAATCTCAACATGTTCATCTCCGTTATTTATCAAGCATATCTGATGCTTCCTTGAGCAGCTCGATTATCGGCAGATGCTGCGGACACACACTCTCACACTGGCCGCATCCGATGCAGTCCCCTGCCCTGCCGCTTCTCTCCACGAGCCCGCCGTAGAAATTGCGCGGTCTGAACTCATCATTATACAGCCTCATCGTATTCACAACCCTGAATACATCGGGTATCGATATCTGCATGGGACAGCCTTCAGTACAATATCTGCAGGACGTGCACGCGATCGTAGGCGTATCGAGCATTATCCTTGTAACCTCATCAACGAGCTTCTTCTCTTCTTCGCTGAGCGGCTCGAAACAGGTGAATGTACCGATGTTGTCCGCCATCTGTTCAGGCGAGGACATACCGGAGAGTATAGTCATTACGCCGGGAAGCGATCCCACAAAACGGAGTGCCCACGATGCCGCAGATGCATCAGGCCTTGCCGCCTTAAACATCGCCTCAAGTTCAGGCTTAATATTCGCCAGGCTCCCTCCTTTGACCGGTTCCATTACTATTATCGGAACACCGCGTCTTGCCAGTATCTCATAAAGATCACCTGATTTGACGACCGGGTTATTCCAGTCTGCGTAATTGAGCTGTATCTGCACAAATTCAACTTCGGGATGAAGATCCAGCACCTTCTCCAGCAGTTCCGAACTTCCGTGAAATGAGAATCCGAAATGCTTTATCTTCCCTTCGGCCTTCTTCTTAAGTCCCCAGTTGAAGCAATCGTACTTCTCGTACTTCTCGTAATTGTTGCCGTCCTCGAGAGAGTGGAGCAGATAGAAATCGAAGTAATCGACTCCTGCCCTCGCGCACTGCTCATTGAAGATCCGGTCGATATCCTCTTCCTTGCTGATGCACCATGCGGGGAGCTTGGTAGCCAGATAGAAGGAATCACGCGGATATCTCTTCACGATCGCCTCTCGCGCGGCCTCTTCCGACTTGCCGCCATGATAGACGTACGCAGTATCGAAATAATTAAGTCCCGCTTCCATATAGAGATCGACCATATTCTTCACCGTCTCTATGTCAACGGCACCGTTATTCTCAGGGAGTCTCATCAAGCCGAAACCGAGTTTGGGCATATTATTCAGATCTATCATGTAAGGCCTCCCGTCGTTAAAGAATCTTGATTAATTATACCAACAGATAGCATGTTAAAACAACGGGATGAATTCGTTATTCGTTTATTATATATGTGTAAAGTTAGTGTTAATATCCGCTACGGCAAATTGAACCGCATGAACCGGCAATGTAAAATAAAGGAATATTGATATGACGGAGGTGGACTATGCACAGATCATTAATCCGGAAAATCTTAAGCAGCATTCTGACCATGGCTATGGCAAGCAGCTGTTTGGCCGGTCTTCCGCTGACGGTTCTCGCCGGTGAGACAGATGAGATCAATGAGACGGAACAGATACCGGACGCTTCAGAGACGGAAGAAACTGCTGAGCCGGAAGAACCGGAAGAGCCGACAGATCCGGCAGAGACGACGGAACAGACGGAGGAATCAGAACTGGACGCAGCTGCTGATACGCAGAACGAGCCTGCAGATACAGGCAAGTATCCCGATGCCGAACCTCTTACGAAGAAAGTTGAGGCGGATAAGGTTTACCGTATCATGCCTGAGAATCTCAATGATGGTGAAGCCTCAGCATCATTCACACCTGCCAAGACCGGATACTACTCTTTCCGCGGCGATACGGTCAATGATCACTGGTTCGGGATAAATACAGACGGAAGCTATACATACCTTAAGCTGTTCAAAGAATTCGATGATACCGGTGATTTCACCGAGTCATGGTATGTTTATCTTGAAGGCGGAACAAAGTACAGCTTCTATTATTCTTTCTACGACCTCGATGAGAAGCCGTTCGGCGAGACCTATATCAGTGTGCATGCGGTACAGGATTACGTTTATCTGTGTCCTCAGTTCGAGACAATACTTGCCGAGAAAGATAAACAATTCACTGTGCCTTTCGAGCTGGACAGCACAGTGGAATGCACCGCAGCGAAATATACATGGAAGGTCAATGATAAAGAATATACGACAAATGTACCGGTACTGACCAAAAACAGCAACGATGTATTTGATTTTGATTCCGATCCTGACAACAGGTACGAGCTCTGTTTGGATGCTGAACTGACGATCAACGGCAAGAAAGTATACCTCAACAACGAATTTTCGGTCAGAACTTACGTTAATCCCTACCCTGACGCAGATAAGATCCCTTCCGTCATTAAGGCAGATACTGTCTACCACTTTGACGAAGACAGCTTCACTGATATGACCGAAGATGACGAACCTGCGATCAAAGTATCGTTCACACCTGATAAGACTGCCTGGTATTGCATGGAATGGTGTGAACAGGGATTATACACCACGGCATATGGAAGTGATTCTGAGGAGATACCATTCATAGAATCATGTTATCATTGGAATTCTGATCTTGACCATGACCTCAGACTCCTCAGACTTGAGAAGGGCCGGACATATACTCTGATCATGTCTCGCAGCGGATATTATGACGAAGATGAGGGAGACTTCACCGAAGCATTCTGCAGAATGACAACAGTTAGCAGTTATTGCTTTGCCGAGCCTGAGAATGAACCGGTCAATGCGATCAAAGACAAGACTTTCACACTCACATTGGATATGGATTATTCTGCCGATATTACTCCTGTCTCATATTCATGGTACCTGTACGGGGAAGAAGAGCCGTTTACCGTGACTACGACTCCGTCCATAACACTCAATTCAAACGATTACTTTGAATTTGACGGCAAAGAGAAGCAAATAGTATTAGAATGTGAAACGGAATTAGACACCGGTGATGAAATAGATACAAGATTCTATGTGGATTTCACGGTTGTACCCTACATTTCGGAATTTGATTCCGAGGTCAAGGCAGAGTATGTCGGTGATACCGAGTATCACTGCGATCCTATGGGAGTCTATTATGAGAACGTAATATACAAAGCCGGGGAGAACATTTCTTTCGAAGTGCTTGGAACGGGACCTGAAGGATGTACTGTCACATATCAGTGGTATGATGTCGAACCCGGCGGTGCAACTCTCACAAAGATTGACGGTGCAACAACTCCTGAGTTCAAGTTCAATTCCAACGACTATGATCCCGACAGGTGGGAAGTATCAAAAGACTGGGGCGACGGCTCCGACGATCCCGGGTTCATCGAAATAAGCCACAGGATCAGCTGCGTAGTTACGGTCACCAAAGGCAAGGAGACTGCAACACGCGAAATGCCTTTCGTTGTGGAATACGGGCCCGACTTTGATGAGGATTATCCGGATAGTATCATCGTTGCCGGTTATGGTGATTCCGTCAACATAAGCGGCATTGATCTCGATTATGTGGACGGGCTTGATATAGAGTATCAATGGGAAGATTCGTACTCTGACAATCCTCTGGGAACAGGTAAGAACATAACGATCGATACTTCAGAACTTGTGACCAATGATTATTCCGAGGGCGTGAAGAGCTGCATCTTACTCAGGGTAATGATCAAGGATAAAGCTTCCGGACTTTACATGACTTCAAGCGGCAACTGCTACTGGATTGATGTCTACTATTCCGATACCATCACACCAGACGGCATCGAGATAAACGGGACTAATTTCCCCGACACGGAATTCAGGAAATACATCGCAACCTTTGACTGTGACGGCAGCGGATATCTCAGTGACGATGAGATATCTCCGACATGGACCATAGAAGTGCCTAACCTCGGAATAAAAGACCTCAAGGGCATAGAGTACTTCGACGAGATGACATACCTCGACTGCAGCGGCAACAGTATATCTTCTCTTGATCTGTCATCAAACGGAAGTCTGTCAGAACTTGACTGCAGCAACAATCAAATTACATCACTTAATCTGACCGGCTGCAGTGAACTTGTTGCCGCAGATATAAGTCACAACAATATTAGCAGTATTGATCTGAGCACTTGTGATTCCCTGCTTGACATCTATACTAACGGTCCGAGATACCGTTTTGATAATAATGTCAGCGTGTATGGTGACTATATCATTTCCGAAGGCGGAGAGCTTGACGCAACCGGCTGTCCTTCTCTCCTGATCGACGACAAGACAACTGTAAAGAACGCAACTCCGGCAGTTCCCGAGAATCAGGAGGTCACATATTCCTGGAAGATGATCAACAAGAAGTGGTACTATGCCGGAAGTGACGGAAGCTATGCTACGGGATTGACTGAGATCGACGGCAGTTCATACTTCTTCGGTAATGACGGTGCCATGAAGACCGGGTGGATTAACGATGACGGCAATTACTTATATGCCAACAAGTCAGGTGCTCTTCTCACCGGCTGGCAGAAGATCAGCAAAGTCTGGTATTACCTTGATCCCGAATCATTCGTTATGGTAACCGGCCTCTGTGAGATCGACGGCACGCTCTACTGGTTCAAGTCATCCGGAGCCCTTGCATCCGGATGGTACAAGAATGAAGACGGCAGCTATTATTACTTCACGACAAACGGCGCAGTAACAGGCTGGAAACAGATCAGCAAAGTGTGGTATTACTTTGATAAAGGCAATATGCTGATGGTGACAGGCGTACGGGAGATCGACGGCGCAATCTACCTGTTCTCTTCGGGCGGAGCCATGCAGAAGTCAGGCTGGAAGCAGTCAGGCAGTGACTGGTACTATCTGACCAAGAGCGGCAGTGCTTATGTAAGCAAGTGGCTCAAGAGCGGCAAGAAGTGGTACTACTTCAAAGAAGACGGCAAAATGGCAGCCGGCGAATCACTTGAGATCGACGGCAAAGTCTACGAGTTCGACGGTTCCGGCGCCATGAAGTAAGGCTGATCAAACGTCAGGGTTTATATGCAAATCGAGCAGGGCGTCCCGTGATATATGCGGGGCGCCCTGCTATTACAAGAGCGACTCACATCCCCTAACGGAATCTGTGGGAATATTTGCTTATGCTATTTGTCAGGCCTCCGAACCTGTCTCTGTTTCCGTAAGATTTTAAGATCTTTCCGTAAAATTACGGAAAGAGTACCTGTTTTCTACGGAAACGATGCTCAAAGGTGTTTGTAAAGTCTTATACAACACTCATGGCGTATCTTACCGTTGCCATTGCATCTTTCCCGTAGAAATCCGCGCCGATCATATCAGCATATTCCTGAGTCAATACCGCGCCTCCGACGCACACCTTGCACCAGGGGGCATCCTTACGCAGGAGCTTGATCGTCTCCTCCATCGCGGGTACTGTTGTCGTCATCAGTGCAGACAGTCCGCACAGCGGGGCGTGGCACGCTACGACCGCTTCTACTACTGTCTCCGGAGGAACATCCCTGCCAAGATCGATAACATCGAAGCCGTAATTCTCGAGAATGAGTTTCACGATGTTCTTGCCGATGTCGTGGATGTCACCCTTGACTGTTGCTATGACAAACTTTCCACGTGAAGGACCTGATGATCCTGCCTCCGCCATCTTCTTTTTGATCTGCTCGAAAGCAAACTGCGACGCCTCCGCACTCATAAGAAGCTGCGGCAGGTACATTGTTTTCTCCTCAAAGCCCTTACCGACTATATCCAGCGCCGGTATGATCTGTTCAGACACTATGTCGAGCGGCTCCGTGGACTCAAGAAGACCTGCCGTGAGCTTAGCGGCCTGCTCCTTCATTCCCTTAACAATAGCACGCTGAAGATCAGTCAGACCGTCGTCATTAACAGTGGCGGAAGCCGGCGTTCCTGCAGTAAGAGTCGATACTGCGTATTTATCTATATTGGCTATATAATCACCGCAATTAGCATCAATCCCGGACAGTACCTTGAAAGAATACCACACCTTCATCATCTCGTTTGAATTGGGATTCATTATTGCCGCGGACAGTCCCCGTGTCATCGCCATAAGGAAGAAGGAAGATGTAATGATCTCCCTCTGTGGCAATCCGAAAGACACGTTTGACACACCGAGAGAAGTGTTACATCCCAATTTATGTCTGATATGATCAAGTGCATCAAGTGTGGCAAGCGCTGCCCTGTCGTCTGCACTGACTGTCATGGCGAGCGTATCAAATATAAGATCCTTCTTAGGTATGCCGTATTCCTCCGCGCGCGCGATAATCTTCTCGGCAATCTCTATCCTCTCGTCGGCATTGTCAGGAATACCGCGCTCATCAAGCGTAAGACAGACGAGGAGTCCCCCGTACTTCTTAACCAAAGGGAATACCGCCTCCATCACTTCTTCCTTGCCGTTTACCGAATTGATCATCGGCTTGCCGTTATAAGTGCGGAGCGCGCGTTCCATGGCAACGATATCAGTAGTATCTATCTGAAGAGGCAGATCGATTATCGCCTGAAGCTCATATACGACTTCAGTCAGCAGAGAAGGCTCATCTATCTCGGGAATTCCGACGTTGACATCCAGTACCTGTGCTCCCCTGTCAACCTGCGCCAGACCTACACTCAGGATATGTTCTATGTCATGTTCACGAAGAGCTTCCTTGAACTTCTTCTTACCCGTAGGATTGATCCTCTCGCCTATCAGTACGGGAGACACGCCGAATTCAACTGTTTTAGAATAAGAACTAATCACGGATCTGTTCTTATCAGTCAACAGAACCGGGGTGATATCCTTGCTCTTATTTACTGTCTCTCTGATGTAATCGGGCGTCGTTCCGCAGCACCCGCCTGCGATCCTCACACCCTCTCCTATGAACTCTGCCAAAAGATCCGAGAATTCGCCGGGATATACGTCGTAGACAGTCCTGCCGTTCTCTGTCCTAGGCAGTCCCGCATTGGGCTTGAGCAGTACGGGAAGCGAGGAATAACGCAGATAATCCTCCACCACGCCCCTTAACTGTGCGGGACCGAGCGAGCAGTTGGCGCCGACCGCATCAACGCCCAGACCTTCCAGCATCGCCACCATAACAGCAGGCGTAGCTCCTGTCATGAGCTTGCCGTCTTCGCTGTACGCATTCGATACGAATACGGGCAGATCGGAATTCTCCTTCGCGGCCAGCACCGCCGCCTTGGTATCGTAGCTGTCGTTCATCGTCTCGATGAATATAAGATCGACACCGCATTTTACACCTATTCTCACCGTATCGGCATATACCGATACCGCCTCCTCGAAATCATAATCTCCATACGGCTTAAGAAGCTTGCCGATAGGTCCTATATCAAGTGCCACGAACTTCTGCTGTGTTCCCGTACTCAGTGCCTGCGCCCTCTTAACATTCTCAACAGCCGCACTGACGAGCTGCTCAAGTTCCTCAATACCGAACTTCAGCGAATTCGCTCCGAAAGTATTAGTCGACACGACATTTGAACCTGCATCATAATAAGCCTTGTGGATATCCGTGACGACATCGGGAGCTGACACGTTCCATCTCTCCGGAAGCTCACCCGGCTTAAGGCCGCGCTCCTGAAGCAGCGTTCCCATTCCGCCGTCAAGATAAAGCAGATTGTCATGCATGTATTCGAGAACTGTCATTGTTCACTGACCTCCGGTTCACAGATAGAGAAAGTATAGCATATTTTTGCTGTTAATCTAAGGCTGCTCCCGCCTCATTGAACATCCGAGCAGCCCGCACAGGCTGCAGTCATGTCCGTCCGCACTTTCCGCTCCTTCGCGTATGCCGAATACCGCCGTTACTGACTTAGACGGTGTCATGAGCAGACTCTCATTAAGCGATATCCCGATCTTCGATTCGCACTGAAGCAGCTCGAAAACATCCTTCTGCGACTCCAGGGGCATGTCGCCGTAGCCCGGGGAATACCTTGCCGTACGCCCATCAAAGCCTGAACAGAACAGGTCACAGAGAGCCTCAACGCGTTCCGCACCGAGAGCCTGCATTATAAGTGCTTTGGACGGGGATGAACGCTTGAACCGTCCGATGATCCTGTCAAATTCGTAGCCAACCGTTGCAGCAAAGACTATAACCTCGCTGCTGCCGGCTATTACTTTCGCCAGGCCTTTGGAATCAGATCTGAAAGGAAGATGCGGGGCTCTCACAAAACACACCTTGCCTCGTGCTATGCCGCCGTATTCCGACAGCATCTCATCCATCAGATCGGCGAGGGGGCCTTCGGAAGGTATCTGCCTCGAACCCGTGTACCTCCAGACCTCCTTGAGATCTATCGGAGGCAGATCGGATGCACTGTATTGACGGACTTCAATGTTGTAATTGCTCATGCGAATTCGCGGCCGAGGATTGATGACAGGCTCTCCTTGATACCCCTTGCAACTTCCGGCTTATTCATCGAATACACGTGTACGTTCGTGATCCCGTTGGCATACAGATCAATGATCTGATCTGTGGCATAGATTATCCCTGCCTGCGTCATCGCGGAATCGTCCGGTCCGAACCTGTCAACGATGGAACGGAACCTGACGGGCATGTAGGCTCCTGACAACTTGACGGCACGCTCAACCTGAACCGCCTTTGTGATCGGCATTATGCCCGGCAGCACCGGCACCGTGACGCCCATATCGCGGAGCTTGTAAAGGAAATTGAAGAACAGGTTGTTGTCGAATATCATCTGCGTCGTAAGGAAATCAACTCCTGCATCGACTTTGGCCTTGAGGTGCATAAGGTCATCTCTCTGATTTTTGCTCTCCGGATGGATCTCGGGATAGCATGCGGCACCTATGCAGCACTCGGGATATATGCTCTTTATCTCCTGTATGAGTTCTATGGCGTAATGATAATCCCAGCTGCTCCTGTCGGAATCGGCCATGTCAGACGGAATATCGCCCCGCAGTGCCATGATGTTCTTTATCCCTGCATCCTTCAGTTCCGTTATCCTTCTTCTGACAGTCTCCCTGTCAGATGACACGCATGTAAGATGTGCAAGGATCGGGACATTATACTTATGCTCCAGCTCGCTGCTCAGGCGGAGCGTATATTCACTCGTTCCCCCGCCTGCGCCATATGTTACGCTCATGAATGAAGGCTTAAGTGCGGCTATCTCACCGGCCGCCTCCAGCACGCTCTCAAGAGAAGTCTCTTTCTTCGGAGGAAAAACCTCATAAGACAGCGACATCTCACCCCTGTTCAGTATATCTGTTATTCTCATCTTGTCCTCCCTTGTACGGCGATCCGATTATCATTGTCATAGCCTTGCGAAGCGGCTTAAACAGTACCAGTGCAATGACTGTGTTACTTATGCAGTGCATAATATCAAACGGTATACCGGCAATCCACCATGCAACTGCAACTTTAAGTCCTCCGAAGAAGAGGTATGGTATTGCACATATCATACCAAAAAACAGTCCGTAAAAACCACCCAGGAATACAAAGCACCAGTCAGGCAGCTTGCGTTTCCCCATGATGTATGCGGTAATGATCAAAAGAGGCCATATATACAGGTACATCAGCACCCATATATGCGGCCCCCAGATAAGAGTCTCAACTCCCGTAAAGATAAGAGCAACAATACAGCTCTTAAGTCCGTATGTTACGGCGAATACCATAAAGAGCAGCGTGACCATCTCGACGTTCGGCAGGCTCTGAAGCGCCCATTTGACAGCCTCTGTCAGGGCAACCATAACGCCAATGGTCGCGATGTCCTTAACGGTAAATATCGCCTTGCTCACTGTCCCTCTGATGTCTCGTAAACGAACTTGAAGGAATCACCGTCGTTAACAGGCTGCTCAGAGATGCCATAACTGCCGTACTCGCCGTTAACATAGATAGCCCAGTAAGAAGCATCCGTATTAAAGTCTGCCTTAACTCCGTTGATCGTCGTAACGAACAGACCGTACTGGCCTTCCTCGCCTACATAAGTGAAGTCGCCGTTCTTTGTCATGTCATCCATGAGATCCTTAAGGTATGCGGCATCTGTTCTGCCTGCGTAATCCTTGGATGATCCGTCCTTGCCCACAACCGTAAAGGTATATGCCTTGGCGCCCTGCTGTGCCTGTGATACATCACTTCCGTTTGCATCAGATGAGATAGCCGCGTCTTTTGCCGTCTCATCCGGCTTGGGTTTATTAAGGAAATAAACTAATGCAAATACGCCTGCTGCAACGATCAAAGCAGCTGCTGTAATGATTACCGGCAGTTTACTGCCGCCCCTCTTGTTTGTCTTCATGTTCAAAACCTCTTTTCTTTTAGATCACGCAAAATATACCACATTGGTAGGCTTTTGTTAATAACCTAACGGCAGATCAGCATCTCTCGATCCCGAGATCTTTCAAAACATAGGGAAAGATCAACTCCAGCCATGCTTTGAGTGCCGATGCCGTATGGAGATATGTGACTTTATTCTCACCTCTGGGGTCGGGGATCGATATCGATGCTACACGGCCGTCCTCACTCTTGAAAACAAGACCTTTGTCTGCACAGTAGGATGATAACGAGAACACCTTTCCCTCAAGTTCGGGAAAAGACTTAAGTATCTCATATGCCTGTTCGTCCCTCATCGTAAAGATAAGGTCGTTGGCATCGTAGACCGAAGGCTCTGTCCTCCTCGTACGGTAAGATGATATGTTTACACCGCACGATTCCATTACAGCATCAGTCATATCCTGATCGAGCTGCTCATCCTGATATGCCCTTATACCGGCGGATTCCGCATAAAGCTCGCAGCCCACCTTCCTGTCATCTCTCAGCCTGAACGGTGCTTTCCTTCTTATCAGATCGGTAAATATCCCTTCACACGCGGGCGACAGCCTCTTGTTGTCGTCACATACAAAAAGCACTGACGCTGTATATGTTCCCTCAAATGACTCAAGATCAGCATATCGTGAAGCCTCCTCATATGCCGCCCCTTCAGGCACATCGCCTGTTCTCCCGCTCGCTTTGCCCAGCCTGTTCATGTAAGCCTTGGACAGACCGCTGCCGCCAAATCCCTGTGCCAGTATTATACCGACATCCTGTAAATCGAGATGCCTCATCCCGTCGAAAAGGAAGTGACTTGCACGAGCCACATCCAGAGATCTTCCATATGCATATGTCTCTGTATGAGCAGAGATTATCTTATCGCCCAGCTTATCTATCAGGGCGCACACCTCATCTCCTGCATATATGCCTATCCTCGCAGCGGGAGAATCCTTCAATATCTCCCTGATCCTGAATACAAACGGTGCCGCGATATCGACAAGATCCTGCTTTGCATCATCATCGAGCTTCTTGAAATCAAGGTGTGACTTGTCATCACTTGCATCATATGAATCATCCTGAAGTTCATCATTTATGATCACGGCTTTTGCCGGGAGCTTCATAATCTCCACCGTTGCTTTGGGTGCATAGTGCCTGTATTTCATCCCCGGGGCTTTGGGTATCTCTCCGTCCTTAAGGACATCGGCAAGCTTTACATCTCCGCATACTTCTTTGACAGCATTCGGTGTTATTGCCCCCGGTCTGAGTATTACAGGAATATCTCCTGTCGCATCAACTACCGTAGACTCGAGTCCGAACAGACATTCACCGCCGTCAATTATCCCGTAGATGTAGCCGTCCATGTCATTCATCACGTGTTCTGCCCTTGTAGGTGAAGGGCTGCCTGACAGGTTAGCTGAAGGTGCTGCCACAGGAACGCCGCAGGCTTTGAGAAAATCATGTGCTGCCTGATTGGAGGGCATCCTCACACCCACAGTATCGAGGCCTGCAGTTACCTCATCAGGGATAACATCACTCTTCTTCATGATCACAGTTATCGGACCGGGCATAAATGCATCTATCAACTTATGTGCAACAGGTGTTATCTCTTTCACGATATCGCCGATCTGCTCTTTGTCAGCGATATGGCAGATCAGAGGATTATCTGACGGTCTGCCCTTGGCTTCGAATATCCTTGCCACAGCATCCTTGTTGGTTGCATCGGCTCCGAGTCCGTATACGGTCTCCGTCGGGAAGCCTATGACTTCCCCATCTCTGAGGCGCTTTGCCAGGTCCTCTACCCCTTTATCATCTCCGGCACTTATCAGATAGGTTTTTGAATATCTTTTTGTACGTTCCATAGCTCTGTCATCTCCTGATATTTATCAATCCTCATCATCTGCTCCGCTGCCGAGCCCGTCTGCTGCCGCGGCAACTGTCAATGCATCTATTATCTCATCGAGCGAACCGTTAAGTATCTCCTCGAGCTTATACAAAGTCAATCCGATCCTGTGATCTGTCACACGGCCCTGATGGTAATTATATGTCCTGATCCTCTCAGACCTGTCACCTGTTCCCACCTGGGAGCGACGGTCACTGTCTATCGCATCCTTCTCCTGTCTTCTGGTCATCTCCCACAAGCGGCTCTGAAGAACAGCCATAGCTTTGTCTTTGTTTTTGATCTGGCTCCGCTCATCCTGACACTGTACAACAAGTCCTGTCGGAATGTGTGTAATCCTGATGGCCGAATCAGTTTTATTAATATGCTGACCGCCTGCACCCGATGCCCTGTAACGGTCGATCTTAAGATCGGACGGATTGATGACCACATCAGCCGCATCAGCTTCGGGAAGAACTGCCACGGTGCACGTTGAAGTATGTATCCTGCCGCCGGATTCCGTCACAGGAACACGCTGTACACGGTGAACACCGCTCTCGAACTTGAGACGTGAGTAAGCACCGTAACCTTCTATCTCCATGACTATCTCTTTGAAGCCTCCGAGTTCGGTTCTGTTCTCATCGACTGTCTTGACCGTGAAGCCTCTTACTGCGGCATATCCCGTATACATTTTGACTAATGCCGCAGCAAACAATGCCGCTTCCTCGCCGCCGGCTCCGGCCCTTATCTCCATGATTACGGAGCGTTCATCACGAATATCACGGGGTGCCAGGATTATCTTGATCTCTTTCTCCAGCGCTTCCGCCTCGCTCCTGCTCTGCTCATATTCCTCGGAAGCCATCTCCCTGAGTTCCGGATCTGACTCGTTATCCATTATCTCCAGAGCCTCTTCCATGCTCTTGATCGCAGCTTCATACCGGCGTATCGTCTCCGCCTTTGGCGTGAGGTCGGCAAGCTCCTTGCTCAGGCGCATATATTCCTTCATGTCTGATGCGACGGAAGGATCCGACAGCGCAGTAGTGATCTCGTCAACCCTCGCTGTAATCTGTGTTGTTTTCGATAAATCTATCGCCATGCTTCTCCATATCTCCCAATAAATATGTAATCATTTCACTGTAGTCCGTACAATCCTTGATAATGTAGCTTGCAGCTCCTTCATCCATGCTGAAAGCCATTGAATCGTTCTCCTTGTATTCCATCGGAATGAGGATAAGGAAATTCCTGAACGCATTTACCGCATCTCTGCCGAATACCAGCGCCCTTACCCCGTTGTCCCTGATACAGTCTCTGATAACACTGTATTCATCTTCCGTCAGCACCCTTTTGTTGATTATGATGTACAAATGCTCAGTGTATTCGACGGGGATCAGTTCCTTAACTATATTGCCATCAGGATCCCTCTCGACGATATGTGTGCCCGGACTCACCATCGGCATCGTCTCCTCCGTTATCACCTCGGGGAAAACGCATTTCGATCTGACGGATGAGAGCTGCTGCGGGAAATCGCCGATCCAGTAGATGGTGACATCACATCCGTTAAGCTTTGAACACAGCTCCGCGTAGGCCTGTTCATCCCGCTCGGTCTTTTTCTGATCACCGATCTTCTTGGACATCAGAGCCACTCCCACCACGGCAAAGAGCAGGAGCAGCAATATGATAACGACTGCCAGATATCTGTCCTTCATCCGTGATAATTCCTCTAATCTCTTGTTATGTAAGGATCCACACCTTCTATTACTTTGGAAGCGAATTCATCTTCGGAAGATGCACACATCAGATCAAGTCCGTCAAGGTACTGTCTGATGTAATTCCTGAATGTATCATGCACGTAGTCTTTCTTCTCTGCATAACCTTCACTGTCACCTTCGAAAATAAAAAGCCACCTGAGTTCTCCGCTCTTGTTGACCTTCATGAGGCGCACCCATATCTTATTAACGGAAGGTTCAACTTTGAGAAATTCGGCCAGCATTCCGTGAAGCTTTGCCGGATAGTGATCGGGCTCTCCCACCTTGGCAGTATCATCGCCGCCGTGCATCGTATCAGCGATCATTGACAGCATGTCCTTACCGAAAATAACCTCCTCAAATCCGGGGTTTATGACAAATCCTTCAACAGCTGCATTGCCCAGGCAAACCTCTATGAGTTCCTCGAATTTTGAAGTAACTCCGTACATCGGTTCACCGCCGCATTTGATCTTATAACTCTTTGTATCCGCAAAGACGACCATATACTGTTTGCCCTGTGAATTGTTCATACCCTGGATGCAGGCTTTGCCGTCATCCGATATGCTTAACGGAACAATGAAAGTTGACACGGCCGCTTCCTTGAGCAATTCCACCATGTTCTCCTCGGACGAATCCTGGCGGACATCGTTCATCAGTGCGTTAAGTCTTTTGTTGTCTATTGTCTCCTGAAGAATGTATTTACTCTTATCCATCTCAAATCACTCCGGTCAGAAAAATCTATGGCACAGATAAACGAAGACCGGCAGAGTTATCATCATGAAGACAAATGACATAATGATAGTTCTTGCCGCGAATTTGGGCGCCCTGTTCTCTTTCTCTGCTACAAGCACATTGATAACACCGCAGGGCAGAGCTGTCATGAGTATGATTACCGAGGCTGTCTGCTGTGATATCGGAATGATCTTACCGATCGAGAAAACAAACAGGAACATTACGGCAGGAATTACGACAAGCCTCAGCAAAGACACGACAAATGCCTTGCCGTCCACAAAAAATTTCTTCAGATCGACAGTAGTAAGGATCGACCCCATAACCATCATCGACAGAGGTATCATCATGTTGCCGACGAGATTGACCGTATCGGTAATAAACGCCGGGACCCTCCAGGGGATAATGAACAGGATTACAGCAATGACTGAAGATGCAGTTACGGGATTAAGGAATAATTCGCTGATCTTGAACCTCTTGCCGGACAGTATGTGAATTCCGAATGTGTAGAAGAATATGTTGAACAGGATGTTATAGACGGCGGCCAGAAGGAGTCCGGACTCTCCGAATAACGAATCCATTATAGGCAGTCCCAGGAATCCCGTATTGGCAAAGACGATCGTCGATATCATTACCCTCGCTTCATCATTGGATACCCTCGTCTTGCGCATTATTATCCTCATGATGAGGAGCGTGACGCAGTAATAAAGAGTCGAAGCTATGGCAACTGCGATAAGACCATTGAACAGTTCTTCCGAATACCGGTACTGGCTTGATGCGATTATTGAGAAAGGCAATACTGCCTGAAGCAGTATCTCCGTAAGTGTCTTCTCCGAACGCTCGTTGATTACCCTGTTCTTGCGGAGTATAAATCCGAGCGCCATGCAAATGACCAATTGAAAAAGTGCCGTATATATATCCTTCATGTCGATAATGCCGTCCTTACCGCTGCTTTATATCCGTTCATCTTAGTCGATACTTCATATGCCGACATGTGCGGCTGATAATTCGTCCTGGCTTCATATAATCCGCTTACGGTATCAAGCGAATCATAGAACCCGCAGCCGAGCCCTGCCATGAGACCTGCGCCCATGGCTGTCATCTCATCAGATCTGGCTCTCGTTATTCCGATCCCCAGAAGATCTGACTGGAACTGCATAAGGAAATCGCAGGCACACACGCCTCCGTCAACCTTCATATTCTTTGCCGGTATGGCTGTATCGTCAGTCATCAGATTAACTAATTCCGTCACCTGATATGCGATCGATTCAACGCTTGCCCTGACTATCTGAGCCCTTCCGGAACCCCTCGTAAGGCCTGTAAGGATCCCCCTCACATCGGCGTTCCAGTAAGGCGCACCGAGGCCGGTAAAAGCAGGGACGAGATATACTCCGTCAGTGCTGTCTATCGACTTGCAGATCACGTCACAATCGGAGGGCTTGTCGATCATCCTCATCTCATCCTTGAGCCAGCTTATGACCGATCCGCCCTGAAATACACTTCCTTCCAGTGCATAAAAGGTCTCTCCGTTAATCGACCATGCAGCCGATGTCAGAAGGCCGTTCTTCGAGAACACCGGCTTTGTGCCGACATTCATGAGCGTAAAACACCCCGTGCCGTATGTGGTCTTGCAGTCACCCTCGCTTAGTGCATTCTGTCCGAACAGTGCCGCCGGCTGGTCGCCTGCAACACCGGTAATATGAACGCCGTTAAGAGTCATCAGGAGCTCGATCTCTTTTTTGTCGAGATCAAACGAACCCAGTTCCTCCCTCGTGAATTCAACCTCACCATAATCAGCGCATGAAGGTTTTGGCTGAGCAAGTTTATCTCTCCTGATTCTGAATAATTCCAGAAGATCATCATCGTAATCGAGCTTATTGATATCGAACATCATTGTCCTCGAACAGTTTGAATAGTCTGATGCAAAACTCTTCCCGTTCGTTAATCTGTATACGAGATATCCGTCAACGGTCGCAAGGAGCATATCCTCCGTCGACGGCACATTCTCGTGCAGCCACAGCATCTTAGTGGCAGAGAAATAAGGATCGACCTTCAGTCCGGTCTTGGAGCATATCTCCTGCTCACGCGACTTAATCTCGCCCCGCCTGCAGATCTCTGCGGTTCTTCTGCACTGCCATACAATGGCATTGTAAGGACTCTCCTTCGTATTCCTGTCGAAAGCGATGGTCGTCTCTCGCTGATTAGTTATCCCGATCCCGTCAATGTCCCTGACCGCGAAAGGATTCTCCGATATCACATTGGCTATCGCCTTGAGAACCGAATAGTAAATCTCCCGCGGATCGTGCTCCACGAATCCGGGCTCGGGATAGATCTGTGTGATCGGCACTGAAGTACCAGCCGTAAGGATTCCCTTACGGTCAAGAAGAAAAGCTTTCGTTGAGGTAGTGCCCTGATCGATGCAAAGAATAAAGCTTCCCATTATCTGAAATATACCCTGTTAAGTTTTGTGTACCAGTCATTGTCGATGCCGTCGAGGTCTTCTTTGGTGAATCTCACACGCCAATTGCCGTTGGCGGTTCCGGGCGTATTCATCCTTGTGTCGGCACCATATCCGAGCATGTCCTGGATAGGTATGATAACAACATCGGCATGACTCATCCAGAGCGTCTTGATGATTGAACGGCAGGACTTGCTGCGCGTTCCTCCGTCACCCCAGTTGTCGCCTTCAAATCCGCAGTACTCAAGGCAGCAGTTCCTCACCTGCTCTGAGCTGTCCCACAGCCATCCGAGCAGCGTATTGTTATCGTGTGTTCCTGTATAGGCAACGCAGTTCTTTGCAAAATTATGAGGCATGAACGAGCTGTCATCTCCGGGATTGAACGCGAATTCCATTACGCGCATTCCGGGGATATTGACTTTGCTCATAAACTCTGCAAGGTCAGGTGTCTGCTCTCCGAGATCCTCTGCGATAAGACGCGATCTGTCTCCGAAAGTCTCATCTATCTTCTTGAAGAAATCAAGACCCGGTCCCTGCTTCCACTCGCCCTCTCTGGCGGTCTTCGCATTGGCCTCAATCTCCCAGTATGAAGAGAATGCGCGGAAATGGTCGATCCTCAGATAATCGTAGAGCTTATAGCTCTCCTCGATCCTGCTCATCCACCATTTATATCCGTCCTTCCTGTGCTTGTCCCAATCGTAGATGGGATTGCCCCACAGCTGTCCGTCAACACTGAAATAATCAGGCGGAACTCCCGCAACCTTGTCAAAGATCAATGCATCCTGCTTGACCTTCCTGACATCTTCGGCAGCATGTTCACCGCCTTCCTTCTCAGCAGCCTTCACTTTCTTCTCATACTCGGCGATAAGCTTGGCCACTTTCTTGGGATCTGCCATCTTGAACTGCTCTCTTGCACCCCAGACATCAGCCGAATCCCCCGAGACGTATATAGGCATATCCCCGATGATCGCGATTCCGCAGTTGTTGATCTCCTTCTTGACCTCAGTCCACTCCGTCAGGAACAGATACTGCACGAAAGCATGATACTTATAATTATCCGTCTGCCTCATCTTATCGACAGCCTCAGGGACGCAGTTCTTCAGGTCCTCATCAGCCCAGTCCCACCATGCATTCTGATAATTGTCATCTTTGATCGCCTGATATACCGCAACATCATCTGCCCACTTATTCGCCTTCACGAAAGCATCAACTTCCTTCATCAGATCAGCCGAAGCCCTCGAGTACGCCTTCCTCAGCAGCTCATCTCTTTGTCCCCTCAGATAATCATAATCAACGCGCCACTTATTCACATTATATTCGCTTGCAACAACTTCATCCGCCGTAAGAAGCCCCCTCTTCATTAGCCTCCTCGGATCGATGAACAACCAATTCCCGGCGAAAGCCGAGAAACTCTGGTAAGGTGAATCCCCCATCCCGGGATATGTAAAAGGCAGCACCTGCCAATATCTCATGCCCTGCTTCTGCAGCTGCTTGGCAAAACTGATGGCCTCCTCTCCAATTACTCCGATACCAAAAGGTCCGGGCAACGATGAAATATGCATCAAAACGCCGCCGCCTCTTCTCATTAATACGTCCTCCCAATTATTATAATATGGTCAACCTTGGTATTATAACACACTAGCGAGCAACTTGCTTGCAAGGGTTGCGAGCGCCATGTGTTATATCGGAGCGCAGCGAAGATATAACTAGCGAGCAACTTGCTTGCAAGGGTTGCGAGCGCCGTGTGTTATATCGGAGCACAGCGAAGATATAACTAGCGAGCAACTTGCTTGCAAGGGTTGCGAGCGCCGTTCTCCGCAAAAGAACGCCAGTGGCGTTATAAGAGAGGAGAATTCCTGCAGGATTACATCTGAATTCTCCGCAAAAGAACGCCAGTGGCGTTACAGGAGAGGAGAATTTTGGCAGGATTACGTCCGAATTCTCCGCAAAAGAACGCCAGTGGCGTTACAGGAGAGGAGAATTCCTGCAGGGCCTAGTGCTGCGGGCTTCAGTTGAATAAGCAACAGGCTGCCCGCTTTTACTCACAGAATCATTCACAGATTTTGCTATTTTTTGTGTACGATTCTGTGAGTGCAACGAATCGTGGTTTTGTTAACGGTACCTCGGTCGATCAAGTCACTCAATTCACTCAGGTCACCAGCGGTGAAGCCCGCAGCTGCTTGCGAGCGGACTTCCGCAGGTTTTGACGCCGGGACGTGTACCAGAGGATTTACAAAGCAAAACGCGGGCGCCAAAACCGAGGACTGTAGCGAGCAAGTCTGTTGCGGGCGCCGTTCACATCGGTAACTCCATGGCATTGATAACGTCATAGTGGTATCCGGAGACACTGAGATTGTCCTTTGCAAATATGCTGATGATGTAGACCTTGTCGTTATCGGAATATACCGCAAATTCCTGAGCAGAGTCCCGGGTGCTTATCTCCGAGAAGAAGAATCTCATCCCGTCCTTTGAATCTTCCGAAGTCCTGTCTGCGTCGGGGAAGGAAGTCTTGACATATTCGCAGAACGAATCATAGAGCAGGACTGAGTTCGGGACTGAATCTGACTGGATCTCGAACACACCGAAGCCGCACATTACATCATCTTTTTCTTCCCGGTTTATCAGGCATCTGCATGATGTGACAGTCTTGTCATCGAAGGCAAAGCCTGTCATCTGGCTAATTATCATTTCGGGGTGGGGCAGGGTGGCATAATCGCACATCGCCCCGTCCTGCGACAACTTCTTCTCAAAGTCTCTTTTCTTCAGTTCTCCGGCATTGTAGAACGCGGCAAGCTCTCCGATTCGGTCCATGTTCTCCTTGCTCGTGCAGTCATAGGAGCTGATGTCCGGAGCTTCGACACCGACGAGTCCGCAGAAAGACTTCATCCTGTCAGTCACTGAATTGTTCTTGTACTCGTATCCCGCGACGATCAGCACATGATTTGCCTTCATGTAAACGCGCTCGCTGAACGCTCTCTGTCCTTTGAACTCCTTGACGGTATAAATGCTGTATTCGTCGTCGTTATCTTTGCTTGACTCATCATATGTCTCGCCGAGATACCTGATAAACGCCTTGTAGTACTTTGATGCATTCTGATCGTCTTCAAAATCAGCCGCTACCGCCACCATCTTGCACACTCCGCCGTCCTTCGCGGTCTCGGCCTGGATCAGCATCGTTGCCTGAATGATCATCTTGGAGTACATATGCTGCAGGATCTCCTCCTGCGCATCTGCGAGGACATCACCTATCTTATCGTTGGTAAGCCCTTTTTTGATATTCTCGCCCTCGAGCTTTATATACATTCCGGCCAGCAGGGCCCTGTCATTCTCGAGTTCGGCTTTTATGTCATCCAGCGACTCATATTCTTCGGCGTCGTATTCGGCACACTTCTCAAACACGCTATCGCTCGACAGCGGATTCTTCCCGGTCAGAAAACAGCCCGTAACGGCCACTGCAAATATTACAAAGCAAAGTACCGAAGCACACCCCCGCCTTATTGACATAAACATCTCCCTCATCTTGTCATATATGATATAATGTACCACTGCAATAATAATACATTCAACAAGGAAATCAACATGGCACTTACAACGACCGAAGAGATACAGAGAAGAAGAACGTTCGCGATAATCTCGCACCCTGACGCAGGTAAGACAACAATGACCGAGAAGCTGCTCCTCTACGGAGGCGCAATTCATATGGCCGGTTCCGTCAAGGCGCGTAAAGCAGCACGCCACGCCACATCCGACTGGATGGAGATTGAGAAAAAGCGTGGTATCTCAGTTACTTCATCAGTAATGCAGTTCAACTACGACGGTTACTGCATCAACATCCTTGACACACCCGGCCACCAGGACTTCTCCGAGGACACGTACCGTACACTCTGCGCTGCCGATGCGGCGGTGATGCTCCTCGACGGAGCCAAAGGTGTCGAGGCGCAGACGATCAAGCTTTTCGCTGTGTGCCGCAAGAGAGGAATACCGATATTCACGTTCATCAATAAGATGGACAGAGCTGCCAAGAATCCGTTTGATCTCATCGACGAGCTCGAGAAGGTCCTCGGCATCAGGTCGTGCCCTATCAACTGGCCGATCGGAACGGACGGCGATTTTGAGGGTGTTTATGAGAGAGAGACCGGCAAAGTACTCTTTTTCGACAAATCCAATCAGGATCACGGGGCATCTATGGTAACGCAGCAGGTTGCCGGCATTGACGATCCCAAGCTTGCCGAAATGATATCCCCCGACCATTACGATACTCTCCAGAACGATATAGAGCTCCTTGATATGGCCGGTGACGAATTCGATAAGGAGAAAGTTGACAAAGGTCTTCTTACACCCGTTTTCTTCGGATCGGCGATCACCAACTTCGGTGTCGAGACATTTCTCAAGCACTTCCTTGATATGAGCCCGATGCCTCAGCCGTATCATACAAGCGACGGTTTTGTCGAGCCTACGGATGACATGTTCTCCGGATTTGTCTTCAAGATCCAGGCTAACATGGATCCCAACCACCGCGACCGTATGGCATTCCTGCGCATCTGCTCCGGCAGGTACGAGAAGAACATGACAGTTAACCATCTGAGGATTGGCAAGAAGATAACACTTGCCCAGCCACAGCAGTTCATGGCACAGGACCGCAACATCGTAGAAGACGCTTACGCCGGAGATATAATCGGTATATTTGACCCCGGTCACTTCAGGATCGGAGATACGTTGATCTCATCAAACAGGAAATTCGAATTCGATCCGATCCCGGTATTCCCGCCTGAGAATTTTGCCAGAGTTGCACCCAAGGATTCAATGAAGCGCAAGCAGTTCCTCAAGGGAATCGAACAGCTCTCCCAGGAAGGTGCCGTCCAGCTCTATAAGCAGCCCGACATCGGTACCGAGACATACATCATGGGCGTCGTCGGAGTGCTCCAGTTCGACGTTCTCGAATACCGTCTCAAAGGTGAATACGGCGTTGATATCCTAAGAACCCCTCTCAACTACCGCCTTGCCCGCTGGGTCAAGAGTGATGCGGAGGGAGCCGAATTCGACCCTCACAAGATAACTCTGACATCCACATCATGCCTTGTTCTGGACCGCGACGACGAACCCGTCGTTCTGTTCGAGTCAGAGTGGGCTGTCCAGTGGGCAATCGACCATAACGAAGCAATGAAGCTGAGGTTCGAGGATATCCATACAAAATAAGCTCAATACCATGTTTCCGTAGGATTTTAAGATTTTTCCCTATTTTCTATAAAAACAAACACTTTTGTTAAGCAGAATGGGGAAGTTTCCGGAACCACGCCGGCAGGGTAAAAACAGGATTCATGTTAGTCATAGGTAACCGATACTGACCGAAGACAAATCAGTCTGACCGCCACGGCGAGATTGCCGTTTCCGCAGAAAAACGGCACTCATTCCGCATAAACTGCGGAAGAAGAGATCAATTTCTGCGGATTCCGCAAAAATCAGGAATCTTTCCGCAATTTCTGCGGAAAGATCTTAAATTCTTGCGGAAACATCATCCTCAACCCTGCTGTCATCTGTCGTTCTAGCCACCGATCATCAAGCCAGCAGATTACATTATTCACAGAATCATTCCATGACAGCTCAAAGACCTGCCCCGGAACTTCTTTGAGCACGAGCGGGCATGCACGCAAAGAGTATTGCACTCACTTATCCCTGCGAAGTGCGACTGAGTTCCGGGGCAGCGGCTTGAGCTTCCCTTACTGATCCTTCTGGTACACTCTCACCCAGTCGACTCTCATCTGGGCCTTCTTATCGAATGTGGTGTTCTCGTCAGGGTCGCCCGGCCAGTCACCGCCTACTGCTACGTTGAATATGATATAGAACGGCTTGTTGAAAGGTGCCGGATAATCGTACTTCAATGTCTCTGCCGCAGCTGAATACCATTCTGTCTCGGTGTGATACAGTACGCCGTCAATGTAGAATCTGATCTCTTCCGGATCCCATTCACATGCATAGATGTGATAATCCTTGGACAGCTGTACATCCATCTTCTGTGAGCCCTGCCCCATTGCGTGGGGATTGCCGTAATGAAGTGTGCTGTGGACCGTATCCTCCTGTCCGCCGACGATTTCCATGATATCGATCTCGCCGCCGATCGGCCATCTTCCCCTGTTCGGGAGCATCCAGAATGCAGGCAGGAATCCGACTCCCTCCGGGGTCTTGATTCTGGCTTCGATCCTTCCGTATTTGACTGTAAATTTATCGCATGTATTGACTCTTCCGGAATAATACTTGACCTCACCGTTATCATCAACGACCTTGGTCGGCTGGATGATAAGATTGCCGTCCTTGACGTAAGCATACTCCTCGTCGAGCTTATATTCCTGAAGCTCATGATTGACCCAGCCCTTTTCATGACGCTCACGGTTCCATATCTCCGTATTCAGCTCCTTGCCGTCGAACTCATCACCCCATACGAAATGATATCCTTCCGGCGGTACTGCATCTTTGGGCTGTTCAACTGACTCGAAAGGCACAGTCGGCATCTCCGTAGTTGTTGCCGTTGTCGCTTCTTCAGTCGTCTCCGGCGTCTCCGAAGTATCTGATGTCTCAGTTGTCTCTGTAGGCACAGTCTCTGTCGATGACGGGGCTGTAGCAACTGTCGTCTGCTCACCGCCGTTGGCGCATGCGGACAGCAGGAATGAAGATAATAATACCAGTGCAATTATTCTCTTGTTCATAGGATACCTCCGGTAGGCTTAAGATTATTTTAACACATAAGGGGAGCGGTATTACGGTTTAACCAGTTCAATGAGAAGATTTGCGATCTTTATCATGCTCTCGGCAGTAACGAATTCGTAGATGCCGTGGAAATTATGGCCGCCGGCACATATATTCGGGCAGGGCAATCCCTTGAATGACAGCATCGCGCCGTCTGTGCCGCCGCGGATGGGACGGATCAGAGGGTTTATCATGGCCCTCTCCATCGCGGCAACGCATCTGTTGACTATATACATATTATCCGGGACGATCACCTCGCGCATGTTGTAGTATGAATCAGTAATATCGATGCTGACATGCGAACCGGGATGGGTACCTTCCACGCGAGCGCAGACATCTCTCAGGAGCTTCTTCTTGTCTTCAAATAACTCGCGCGAATGATCCCTTATCAGATATTTCATCACAGTACTGTCGCAGCTGCCTCTCATATCGGTCAAATGGAAAAAACCTTCATAATCGCACGTAACCTCAGGTCTTGCATCAGAAGGCAGCGATCCGTCTATCTCCATGGCAAGGCGCTGTGAATTGATCATCTTGCCATAAGCTTCTCCGGGATGCACATTGCGGCCTTCAACGGTAATCGTGGCTGATGCGGCATTGAAGTTCTCATAAGAGAGCTCCCCTATCACTCCGCCATCCACCGTATATGCAAAATCGGCTCCGAACCGTTCGATATCAAAGTACATAGTTCCCTCGCCGATCTCTTCGTCAGGCGTAAATGCAATACAAATATCGCCATGTTCCAGTTCAGGATGGCTTACGACGTATGAAGCCATCGTCATTATCTCCGCTATGCCGGCCTTGTCATCTGAACCCAGAAGTGTGTCGCCTGATGCGGTGATCACAGTCTGACCAGCATACTGAAGCAGTTCCGGGAAGTCCGAGGGTGACAGCACCTTACCTTGACCAAGGACAATGTCTTTTCCGTCATAATTCTCGAAGATCTGAGGCTTGACACAGGTGCCTGATGTCTCGGGAGATGTATCCATATGCGATATGAATCCGATTGCCGGAAGATCCCCGCGGCCCCTTATTTTGCTGTAAATGTAACAATGTTCCACATCGTAGAATATGTCTTCATCTGGTATCCCGGCCGCCCTGAGTTCATCGACCAGAACTTCTGCCAGATCTCTCTGCCAGTCCGTACTCGGATGATTACCGGTCAGCTCAGAAGACGACGTATCTATCGCCGCATATCTCAGAAATCTCTCTACTACTTCTTCCATAAGTCATATCTCCTCTCTGGTATTCCCCAACAACTCCAGGTTATTGCGGGTCAAATATCGAATCATGAACAGAGTACCGGCCGGCAGAAGGATAATGCGTTCCCATATTGCCCTCATGTCTCCATTTGTGCGATGCAAAGATATGCACCGGACCGTTCAGCTTGATCTCATTGGTGATCGGATTGCCCGTGAACAAAGAACAATATGACGCATCCCAGCGCCAGAACCGCAGTAACTCCGAGCCCTCCTTCAAGTCCGAATGCACCGCCGTTGAACAATTCCTGTCCTGACGTGAATTTCGATGTGAAAAAGCTCGGCATCGGCAAATTGCCGCTGACGGATATTCCGTAGAAATTACCCTGAACACAATTCCAGATAGTGTGAACTGCGGAACAGAACCAGATATTGCCCGTCTTGACGAACAGGAGAGATGCGAACACTCCAAACAGCACAAGGTTGATAAAGGGAAGCACGCCTATGCCGGGATTAAGCAGGTGCATCGCAGCGAAAACAACAGAATTCACGATCACGCCGACAACAACAGAATATCTTCTCGATAAAGATGTGAGAAGAAATCCTCTGCATACCACCTCTTCCTCCATGCCCTGGATTATCCATCCTCCGAAATATACCGCTATCATGAGATAATCGATGTTCGAATTGGAATGGAGTGTTATCGCACCGGTAAGCCGGCAGATCAGAACAGCTCCCGAGAACATTGCAAATCCTGTCAGGAGACCAAGCAGGTAATGGGTGACCGCCCTCTTCTTCACAAAACCGAGAGTCCTCACCTTGCGCTTCTCCAAGAGCTTTACATACAGGCATACGACTACCGTGGTAAGACTCAGTAAATAAAGCGACACAATCATAAAAGTATTGTCGGAAAGGACAGCGTTAGGATCCAAAGAGCCGCTGCCCGAGAATGCTTTGATAACAAAAAAAGCCACAGCCGGAACAACTCCCACAAACTCTCCGGTAAGGAGCAGCAGGAAGCAGATAAGGACAGACAGAACCCAGTTGATACCCGGCTTATCGCCCGGTCTGGTTCTCTGCAGTGCGATCTGCCTCGTCTCTTCTATAATCTCCGGTACACCCAATATCTCTCTCATATTGTTTTCTCCCTTAATTAAGTCCCAATTTGAATCTTGTCATCATATCATTAGTGAGCGAATAACCGTCCGGCTGGAGCTCTATCTCCTCCGAAGTTACCCACATCGCTTCCTTGAGCTCATTCTTATCAAGATTAACGGTATCATCACCGTCGACGTCACAATAGAAACCTACGAGAATGTCAGCTGCAGTTCCCCATGGCTGTGACTTGTAGTAAGTAATATTCTTCACCCGTAGTCCGACTTCCTCATAAACCTCACGGGCAACAGTCTCCTCCAATGTCTCACCAATCTCCGCAAAGCCTGCAACCAGCGCATAGTATGGCACATTGTCGCGGTTGGCATACTTTGTTACGAGCATTTTGTCCCCGTTGCGGATACCGACTATGACGGCAGGATTGATCCGCGGGTAGATAATGTTGCCGCATACCGGACATACCATTGCACGCTCTACGGCAGAATGTCCCGTGGAGTGCCCGCATCTGCCGCAGTATGAGGACTCCTTGTACCATTTGTCCAGATGATATGCCGTATAAAGAGCAAACATCTTCTCAAGAGGTCCTGTACCTGCGCGCCTGATGTTATAAAGCTTCATAAATTCAAAACCCTCAGGGGCCTTGACGACAGGAGGCGCCGCGCGGTAGTAAGTGTCATCATCAACCGCGAATAAATATGTGTACTCTCCGGCATCGAGAAGTGACACCGTCGGAAGGATCAGTTGACCTGCATCTATCTTGACCAGGCACTGATTGCCGTCAAATACAAAGACCTGATCGTCAGGTCCCGCAGATCTGTCCGGTATAAACTCATTGTGCAGTTTGTGTGGTGCTATGTCCTGTATCATCAGTCTTTACGCTCCGCTTTCATCTGTTTTTTCATCTTGTACATCTCCCCGTCGGCGATCGCCTCAACCTCGGCTATATTGGAGGTTCCGGCTATGAATTCAGCCGAACCGTAAGCGATCGACAAAGGTACTTTGAGCGCCAGATCCTCATTGGAATTGGCTCTCCCGACCTGGATGTCAAACTCCTTAAGAGCCTTATCGGCATCTTCCTTCACAACAGCTATGAACTCGTCACCGCCTGTCCTGAAGCACTTACCGTAGAAGCCGAATGATCCGTCTATTGCACGGGCTGCCGCAATGATCAGCTTATCACCTTCAAGATGGCCGAACTCGTCGTTCGCCTTCTTGAGGTAGTTGAGGTCGAGCTGGAATACCTGATAGACCGTACCGGGCTTTGATTCCCTGATCTCCTTCTCGTAAAGGTATAGCGCCTCACGGTTGGGGATTCCGGTAAGTGCATCAGTATATGCAACCTTGGCCATAAGTTCCGTCTTAATGCTCTTCTCGCTTATCAGTATTAGTTCTTTTATCTCGTTATAGCCCATGATAATGATGAAGACCATAAGCCCGTATCTTGTGAACAATGCAGTGTCCGTGCTGTTCCTGAAGTAATATCTTACCATATCTATCGCCCCGGCAACAAAGATGATCGTACCTGATATAACAAGAAGCGCAGTCCCTTTCCTGAGGCCCTTCTGTGATATATGCCTGAATATCATGTAGAAACAAAGCAACAACCCCACGCCGATTATCAGGTGAGTTATGATTAGGAAGTCATGGAAATCCTTGCCAGTTGTCCTCACCAGAACAAAATTCATTACGGTATTCAATGCAGCCACGCCGATAACTGCCTTGACAAACCACTTCCTCAGGAACCCCGTGAACATGGCGATGTAGATTATCGTCGGTATCGGCAGGAGCATCAGGCAGACAAGATCAATGATCCTCGGTGTTGCAGAATTGTTAGTTATGACCTGGATCAGAAGCGATCCGGAGTTGGAATAACATGCCAGTATAACAGCTACTACACCGAGAGATATTGTCTGTGTAAATCTCTCATTCTTCCTGTCGAAAATAAATCCGAACAGCACAATGGCAAGTCCGATCAGCAGAATAATGAAACATTCCATGAATCTCAGCAGATTATTCTGCACGATCGACCTGAAATAAAACGAAGGCTCCGTAAGTCTCATATTACGGAAAGATGCCCAGTCGGTATCTAGCAGTGCCTCATATTCAATTCTCAGAGTCTCCTCATCATTGAACTGGGGTATGTTGATGAAATGAACATAGTTGCCGTAGTACTTGCCGTAAAACCCGGGAAGATCCGGATGGAAACTGTAGATCAGTTTATCGCCCAAATAAACGTCAAAAAAAAGATTGGAGGCATCAGTACACAATGATGCCCCCTTGATATCTTCTGAATATATGGTTGTGGATATGGCGTGAACTCCTTCGCTCCTGTTGAGCTTGGTAAGCACGGCCGAAGTCCCGTCGTCATATGTCCATCTGCGGGAAAAGTCAGCATCTACCGCATCGACTATTCCGTCCGGAATGGATATAACGAAGATCATTCCAAGCAAAACGACCATAATAAACAGGACAGTCAAAGTGATATCCGCAAATACCCTGGAAGTCCTGCTCATAGAAAGAACGATCCTTACTTAATGTCAGCGTGGAAATCCTGCAGAGCCTTTACTCCGATGTGTGTATTCTGCTTTGCAGCCTTGATTCCCTCTGCTGAAGCCTTGGCAGCTGCCATTGTCGTGATATAAGGTACTCTGTGCTTGATGGCTTCCTTACGGATGTAGGAGTCATTGTGTACAGATGTCTTGCCGGCCGGTGTATTGATGATGAGATCGATATCGCCGTTCGTGATCATGTCGGCAATGTTCGGTCTGCCCTCATAGAGCTTCTTAACCTTCGTTGCCTCGATGCCTGCATCTACGATCATGTCATATGTGCCGCCGGTTGCAAGGATCTTGAATCCGTTATCCGCAAAAGCCTTTGCAACATCAACAAGATCACACTTATCTCTGTCACAAACAGAGAGAAGCACTGTGCCTTCAGTCGGAATCTCCGTCTTGGTTGCTTCCTGAGCCTTGAAATACGCCTCGCCAAAAGAAGGAGACAGTCCGAGGACCTCACCTGTCGAACGCATCTCAGGTCCCAATACAGGGTCAACCTCTTGAAACATATTGAACGGGAATACGGCTTCCTTAACACCGTAGTGAGGGATGTGCTTATGCGTAAGTGAAGGGACCGGTGATTCCATTCCGGTAAGTTCAGATACCATTATCTCGGTAGCGAGTCTTACCATGTTGATAGCGCACACCTTGGATACGAGAGGTACTGTTCTTGAAGCTCTCGGGTTAGCCTCGAGAACGTAAACTACATCATCCTCGATCGCGTACTGCATATTCATCAGACCTACAACATTCATCTCGATGGCGATCTTCTGCGTGTACTCCTTGATCGTCTCCACCTGCTTAGGTGTCAGATTCATGGAAGGAAGGATACAAGCGGAGTCACCTGAATGAACACCTGCAAGCTCGATATGCTCCATTACCGCAGGAACGAAGCAGTTCTTGCCGTCAGAGATGGCATCTGCCTCACACTCCGTAGCGTGATGCAGGAACCTGTCGATAAGGATGGGTCTGTCAGGTGTAACACCTACTGCAGCATTCATGTAGACAGTCAGCATCTCATCATCATGTACAACTTCCATTCCGCGTCCGCCGAGAACGTACGAAGGACGTACCATTACGGGGTAGCCGATCTTATTGGCGATGGCCAGAGCCTCCTCAACATTGACCGCCATACCTGCCTCAGGCATAGGGATGTTAAGCTTATCCATCATTGCCCTGAAATGATCTCTGTCCTCAGCGAGGTCGATCGTCTCAGGTGATGTACCGAGGATCCTTACGCCATTCTTCTTAAGGTCTGCAGCGAGGTTCAGAGGTGTCTGACCGCCGAAGGAAGCGATAACTCCGAGAGGCTTCTCTTTCTCGTGTATCGAGAGAACATCCTCAAGCGTCAGCGGCTCGAAATAAAGCTTATCTGAGGTGTCATAGTCAGTAGACACTGTCTCGGGGTTGCAGTTGACGATTATGGACTCGAAGCCCATCTCCTTGAGTGCAAGCGCAGCATGTACGCAGCAGTAGTCGAACTCGATGCCCTGACCGATCCTGTTGGGGCCGCCACCCAGGATCATTATCTTCTTCTTGTCGGAACAAGGGCTCTTATCCTCAGAGAGATGGTATGTCGAATAATAATAAGCTGCATTCTCGGTTCCGCTTACATGTATGCCTTCCCATGACTCTCTGATGCCGTATTCATAGCGCTTGTTGCGGATATCCTCTTCTTTGACCTCAAGGATCTTGGACAGGTATCTGTCTGAGAATCCGTCCAGCTTAGCCTGAAGAAGAACGGGCTTTGAAGGAACCTCTCCCTTATTCTTAATAAGAGCTTCCTCTTCATCGAGGATCTCCTTCATCTGCTCGAGGAACCAGTGCTTGATCTTCGTAAGCTCGTAGATCTCATCGATCGTTGCGCCCTTGCGGAGTGCCTCATAGATGATGAACTGTCTCTCTGAAGAAGGCGTTACGAGCTTCGCAAGGAGTTCTTCCTTGGAAAGCTCATTGAAATTCTTTGCATAACCGAGACCGTATCTGCCTGTCTCAAGGCTTCTGATGGCCTTCTGGAAAGCTTCCTTATATGTCTTGCCGATGCTCATAACCTCGCCGACGGCTCTCATCTGTGTGCCGAGCTTGTCCTCTGCACCCTTGAACTTCTCGAAAGCCCATCTTGCGAACTTGATAACGACATAGTCTCCGTCAGGTACGTACTTATCAAGTGTGCCGTACTTGCCGCAGGGGATCTCGTCGAGCGTGAGACCGCATGCGAGAAGCGATGATACATAAGCAATAGGGAATCCCGTTGCCTTGGAAGCAAGGGCGGAAGATCTTGAAGTTCTCGGGTTGATCTCGATTACGACGATCCTTCCGGATACGGGATCATGAGCGAACTGGCAGTTGCATCCGCCGATAACTTCGATAGCCTCAACGATCTTGTACGAATATTCCTGGAGCTTATCCTGTACATCCTGACTTATTGTAAGCATAGGTGCGGAACAGAACGAGTCGCCCGTATGAACACCGATAGGGTCGATGTTCTCGATGAAGCAGACAGTGATCTTATTGTTCTTCGCATCTCTTACGACCTCAAGCTCGAGTTCCTCCCATCCGCTGATGGATTCCTCTACAAGCACCTGACCTACAAGGCTGGCCTGAAGGCCTCTCTCACAAACTGTCTTGAGCTCATCCACATTGTAAACGAGTCCGCCGCCTGCGCCGCCCATGGTATAAGCAGGTCTTAATACTACGGGATAGTGCAGTTCCTCAGCAATCTTGACTGCCTCCTCCACTGAGTAAGCCTCGTGGCTTCTGGGCATCTCGATGCCGAGCTTGTTCATTGTATTCTTGAATTCGATACGGTCCTCGCCACGCTCGATGGCATCAACCTGAACGCCGATGACCTTGACATTGAACTTGTCCAGAACGCCCTCCTTGGCGAGCTCTGAACATAGATTAAGACCGGACTGTCCACCCAAATTGGGCAATAAAGCGTCCGGCCTCTCCTTATCGATGATCTGTGTAAGTCTCTTAACATTGAGCGGTTCAATATAAGTCCTGTCGGCAATTCCGGGGTCTGTCATGATGGTAGCCGGGTTGGAATTGACCAGAACTATCTCATAACCGAGCTTCCTCAGGGCTTTGCACGCCTGTGTGCCTGAATAGTCAAACTCGCACGCCTGACCGATGATGATAGGGCCTGAACCGATAATCAGAATTTTGTTGATGTCGTCTCTCTTGGACATAATTAATCACCTCCGATTTTTTATCTTATTAAATATATCACATTTTTGTGTAATGAGAATGACATATTTAAGATAATCGGTGTTTTTTGTCCCGGAAGAGAATGAATGCAACTCGCAAGCAGCTGAATGCTTGACAGTGAATGGCTTGAGTGACTATATCGACAGACATGAGTTTTTAGTTTCCGCGAGAAATATAGTTATTACAATAATACATATTATGTTTTACTTCTGCATATTAGGGGAGTCAATAAAGGGGTGCTGCCGCGCGAAAGAGCGGTAAATGGTTATTCGTATGTCTCGAGAGTTTTTTTCAGTGAGCTCAGCCTGCTTTCCTGTTTGATCAGCTCTCTTCTCAGATTTTCAGATTTGTTGCTGATGTTGTCTTCACGGCGCGCAAGTTTCTTTACATTCCTTTTCTTGCGGAATCCGGATGACACTACGAGAATAGAAAGTACTATGCTGACTATACCAAACCAAAGCAATACCTTGATCATGACGCTGATCATCAACAGCATCAGACCGGAGATGAAGAAGAACAAAGCAAGGAAGGTTGTCGCCTCTTTTGCACTCTGGCTGTTCTCTGAGGCAGCTATCTTTTGGCTTTTCCTGTCTACTGATTTATTGACTGCATTCATCTGCCTGTTCAATTCCTTCTCACGTGCTCTCAAAGCATTAACCTCGCCCTGAGTCTGTTCGATCCGCTGAACAAGACAAGTCTTTTCCTGCCGGTTCTGTACTCTTTGTGCCTCGATGTAATCAGCAAGCTTTTGCAGGATATCCTTGCTCTGCTCATCACTTGAGAATGTTCTCACTGACCTGCCGTAATCTTCAAGGGTCCTGATATCATCACGAGTTCTGATCCGTCTGCCGAACCGGCATGTAAATGCTTCTATCATTCCCTGCCATCCACGATAATTGTGAGGTGTTAACCTGGTAACTTCCTTGTATTCCCTTAGTGCTTCATCGAACTTGTTGATCTGCATATAGGCATCAGCTGCCTTGAGACGTCCCTCTGATGTTCTCTCATCATTGATATTAACAACGTTGGCCCGGACATTGGCAATAGACGAATTATCGATGTTTACCGTTGAATTGTAGTAATTGATCGAATCCTGCACAATGTATGCAGTTCCACAGAATGGACAGTTAGCAGCCTTCAGATCTGAATCTACCGCCAGAATCCCTCCACAGTTTTCGCATTTTGCCTGAACCATCGGCATATTAATTCACCTCCTGATGTAAAAAAGTTATATAGCTCATTCTTCTTTCTCCAGGAACCCGTCCGCAAACGCACCCGGAAACGAGAACTCCTTTATACGGTCATCAAACTCATAAAAACACACTGTAATGTATCCGCCGCCCATCTCCGTTACCCGTCCCGGTCCGAAAGCTTTATGTCTGACGACAGATCCTATACCGATATCCGACACATCGACTTCTGCCTTTGGAACGGAAGTTACCGGCTTGCGCTGAGGCACAGGAGGCGTATAGGAAGGTCTGTATGTGGGCGCAACGATCGGACCGCGTCCTGCACCATTGCTGTTTTTTGTCTTTACCTCAACTTTATAGTCAACCTCCGGGTCATCATCATCCTCAACGGATACCACATAACTTGCCGGCATCGCCATGCCCGAATAGAAATCATCTCCGACGCTCATGGAATCTGTAAGCACACCGTTCATGCGGTCATAATCCTCCTTGGAGATCACAGTGCTGAACAAGCCGACATTCTCACCTTCATGGCGGTCAACTCCGGTGTATGTAAGCGACGCATCCTCGTAGCGTTTGAACTTATATACCGCATCATTCATCAGAGCTTCGTTGAATACATTCAGCGACACCAGCAGTTCAAAGTCCTTAACATTGAGGCCCGTAACTTTACGGAACAGCTCGGGTTCCAGCTGGGTAATGACATCCTTGAGACTGTATTCGCGGTAATCAGTCAGATACATAAACACGGGAACTCTCGTCGCGAACTTGATCAGTTTCTCCTGGATCTTTTTGCGGAGAGACTTATATTCCTTCTCTTCTTCGGACAGTTCCTTCTTCTCTTTAGGTGTCAGATCCCCATTCTCTTTCTTTGCCTTTTTAACAGCCTCGGACTTATTTATGATCGTCTCGATATCCTGATTAAGGCTCCTGAATCCTTCGATCCTCATGAGAGCAGCCATCGCTTCCTCGTTTGCCATTAGTCTGCGGAGTGTATCGTTATCCACATTAACAAGCAATGCCGATTCCCATCTCTTTGCAAGGAGCGTTGCAGTGGTTCCTGCCATGGCAAGATCAAGGATCTCAGCAGCATCAACCTGTCTCATCGCACTTCCGTCGTACGCAAGAACAGGCAGGAAACTGATAAACTCCCCCACCTTGCGTTCGGGATTGCTCTCCTCCACATTAAGCTGGCAGCTGTAGTCGGATATCTGCTTCAGCGCACGGTCCAGGGCAAAGTCGAAGATGTAGCACTCACGCTTGATTATCTTGCGTTTGCCGCTGTCATCAGTTATCTCCCACGGGCTCTGGACTCTGAATGCCGCCTGGAAGTACGTCTCGGGGCTTTTCAGATTGCACAGCATGAATATGCCTGTCCACGGTCTTACCGTGACGCCCGTCATCAGTTTGCCGCAAGACAAGGTGATGGTTTTTGAACTAAGCGGATCGCCCATCGCCTTCTGCACCGGTTCCAATGCTTTCACGCCGGTTCCCGCCTGAGTTCCTGCACAGACAATTACCTCGTAATCATCAAAAAAAGAGTTCTGACGCTGTCTCAGCAGGTTGTACATCGCAAAACATGAATTGACCTTGGGCATGAACCATAAAGTGTGGTTCAACACACTGAGAAGGCGCACATCCGAGAACGGCATCGGGGGCTTCTCGGCACCCTGCTTAAGCTCGTCCACCGACGTTGCAAGATATGATCCGCGGATGAGATCAAGCCATTTCTGGACATAATCCTCGTACTTGAAATGTGCATTCTCTCCCTCTCCTTCTGCAGAGAAGAAAACATTAAGATCGAACTCATCGAACTCGCCCTGCCTCGCTATCCTGATGATGCTGTCCGGCACCTTATAGGTCAGCATGACCATCCTCGGCAAAGACTCGTACGGATTGTCATCACCGACCCAGTTATCCTTGGCGCGCTGCTCATCTGAATATGTCCAGTTGTAGATCTGTTCTTCTATAAACTCACCGGAGTTTAATGCGCGGAAAGGTGTGCCCGAGAGATACAAGTAATACCTTGCCGTTATAGGCAGCCATGTCTCGTCGTATGCATTACCGCGGTCATATCTGCTGAGGTCATCCTCATATGTATCCTCATCATTCTCAAACAGCTGTTTTGCACTCTCCTTCCACGCTCCGAAATGGTACTCATCGAAGATGACCAGGTCCCAGTTCGTAGCATGTACCCACTCATTATTCGCCTTTATGCCGCCGGTCGCCTTATTCACTCCAAGGAAGTCCTGGAACGAGCCGAAGCACACTATCGGCCTCTCCTTATCCGCGCGCTGATATTGGTTATCGATAGTATCTTTAAGATTATCCGGATCTCTGGCAATAAACTGCCACCCCTCAAAATCCACATGCGTCATCAGGTCTTCTCGCCAGGCCTTCTGAACAGCCGGCTTGAACGTCAGTATAAGCACCTTCGTAAGTCCCATCCTCTTGGCAAGCTGATACGATGCGAAAGTCTTACCGAATCTCATCTTCGCATTCCACAGGAACTTCGGAATCCTGCCGCCCTCTTCCGCTTCGGCAGACTCATAATATCCCATCGTCCTCTTCACCGCATCTTCCTGCTCAGGCCTCATTCCGAAAGTCTGTGTCCTGTTCTCGACATTATCCGTCCTGTTCCTTACCGCAACGATAGCAGCCCTAACATCGTCAACTGTGCATCTGAACCATTCACCGCCCATCCCACGGACTTCCTTCTTCTTAAGCATTCTATGAACATCACTGTCCCTGAAATGCGTGCCGTCAGGATACATAGCAGATTCGCGCAGAACTATCCTGTACGGAACACTTCCGTCAGGTCTCTTTGTCGGATACTGCTGAGCAACACGCTTATCAACATCAACGGATGTGTAACCAACTTTGAGCATGCCCTTATACTGGGGATTGGTATCCTCATAGGCGTATATCATGGGGTGGGATTCCGGGTGTTGGGGGAAGAAGTTAGGAGTTTTCATTTTCTATCATTCCGCCGCTTTTATCGTATTTTCTATATATGCTATCTCTTCGCCGCTCAAGTTATATCTATTGTACAATTCTTCATCACTCCAATAATGGTCTAGAGGGACCAACGGAACAAACATAAAAGTTCGTTTAGATACATCTGGTGAAACAATAGTGGGTTGGCACAAGAAACGGAAGAATTTCGTTCTTAAATATGCAAAGCATTTTTCGGCATCATCTTTTTTTTCAAAAACACCAACTACAACATAGGACTCAGTAACTATTGCCCCTGGTTCAACTAAAAATGTTTGAGATAGTCTTAACACTTGTCCATTATCTTCTTCTGGAACTGATGTTGAACGTGACGTAACTAATTTCCATTTATCAATTAGTGACTGATTCACAGTAACTCTTTCTCTGCGAATAAAATCAAAACCAGACTTGCTTTTTTTGTTATATATTTTCACATCACCACTCTTATCAAAATCAATGAAATTCGTTCGAAATCCAAACGGCTTTTGTCTCAATACAATACTGTCTAATGTATCTTCGCCTTTTGATCTTACCTTACGCAAAACTTGACATCCCATACTATCTCGCATAAAAACATCACCAAATTCATCAATTGGTCTATCAGATAATCGTATTATTCCTGATGCATCATGTTCGACGTAATGAATAATGTTCGAATGATAAGATCTGCTCCAAAGAAAATAGCAAATACCTCCTCCATTACGTATTCCTGGGAAACAATCAGCTCCCTTTTTATAATCATGCAACTCCTTTATATGACAACCACTAATCATGTTAGTTCTAAATTTTTCTAATCCCCTACCACCACAATACCACCGAGAAGGAATAATCATTGATAAATACTTCGGGTTAATCTGTTGAGCCATTTCAACGAATTTTTGATAAATAGGGGTTGCACTTGCATTGTTACCTCCATCATCTAACTGATACGGCGGATTTCCAATAATCACATCAAACTTCATATTCCATATCTCCTTGGGATTTGTATTATGTATAAACTCGTATGCGTGCCGCTCAAGGCCCTCTCTTTTCGCATCGCCGTATTCCGATTCAGCAGCACCGCAATACACGCACTTCTTATCCTTAAATCTATGCTTGACATTCTTGAATCTGATATTTCCCTGTATATCATCGAATACAGATACCGAATAAATGCTGTTGGGGTATTTAGAGCAGTACAGGCTGCGCCGCGCCAGAAGGCTCGTAAGCTCCGTAATGGCGATACCGTATAACTGTTTGTGCATTATGTGGTCCAACCGCTCCTGCAGGTCGGGGATGGTGGGTTCAAGTCCCACAAGCAGCCTTTTCGCGATCTCCCGAAGGAAAACTCCCGACTTTGTTGCGGGATCAAGGAAAGTCGTGTTAGGGTCGGAGAACAATTCCTGAGGAAGCATATCGAGCATCGCATTCGCAACTTCAGGCGGCGTGAACACCTCATCGTTCGAGAGGTTGGCAATGCAGGACAGCACATCGGGATTGTAAGAGGATACAAGGCTACTCATAATCGGATAACCTCCTGTAATCTGTCAGCGGATATTCTTTAATTGGTGCAGGAATAAAAGCATTTGTCTCCTCATCGAATTCCCATCCGAGCATAAATATGTTCATCTGCTTCTCGTGCCCGTCCAGAAGCTCGGCAAATTCATAATCCCGCCGCTTGATCTGATCCCCGGACACGAGGTTCCACTCGGCGAAAACAATAGGCGTCCCGTCATTCTGCAGCATCGTCAGCGCATCGCCGCACAGGATATTCTTGCGCAGTATGAATCTGACTGTCTCACGACACTGATCATTCGCCTGAGTCTTTGCATTCACGGTGTATTCCTTGTTCCAGATATCAAACAGGTTCTGTCTGCATATCTCAGCATTGTCCTCGAGGATATCAACACCGTAAATGCTCGTCACAGCCAGAACCGAATAGCGTTCATAGTCATAGGGACTTTTACCGTACTGTTTCTTGACAACAGCAAGTTTGCGCCTGAGGATCTCTTTGAGGAAAGCACCTTCGCCGCAGGCAGGTTCCAGAAATCTCGAATCTATCCTCTCCGTCTCACCCTTAACAAGATCAAGCATCGCATTTACTTCGCGCTCGGCAGTAAAGACCTCCCCGTGATCGGCAACCCTCTGCTTGGACTTAACCTGTTTATCAGGCATAAGTTAGCTCCCTTCCCGCTCAGGGCTTTCAGGAAGGTTCTATAAATGTGTACTTTTTAGAATTGAACTGTAGAGATAGAAGTTGTTTTGAATTTTGTGTAAATATGCTTGTCTGGGGCAATTAATAGTACATTTCCTGTGCTAAAATAGGAACAGTTGAATGAACGGGCTGTTACAGGAAAGTACACCTTTTTGGAACAGCATTTCAAAATTTTTTGTGTTTCTCGAATTGTTTTGATTTGTAGTAGAACGTTGACACCGGCATATCGCATTCACGAGCGGCTTCCGGACCTGTTATCACGCCTGATTTCCACTTACGGTAAGCAGCGGGGAAATCACACGGAACCGGCAACACCGGCCTGCCGAATTTGATGCCGCGCGCCTTTGCCGCTGCAATGCCCTCAGCCTGCCGCTGCCTGATATTAACCCGCTCATTCTCCGCTACGAAAGAAAGGATCTGCAAAACCAGGTCACTTATAAATGTCCCCATAAGATCCTTTCCGTTGCGTGTGTCAAGAAGAGGCATATCTATCACGCAGATATCAATACCTTTCTCGCGGGTCAGTATCCTCCATTGATCCTGAATCTCCTCATAATCGCGGCCAAGACGGTCTATGCTCTTGATGTAAAGAAGATCGTCCTGTTTGAGTCTCTTCATGAGGATCTTGTAGGACGGGCGGTCGAAGTCCTTACCGGATTGCTTGTCTATATAGATATTGTGTGCAGGAATATTGTGTTCAGCCATTGCGATCATCTGACGGTCTTCATTCTGATCGTGGCTGCTCACACGCACATATCCATAGACAGAACTCATATGGTACCTCCAATTAGTATTCAATGGACACATACCATATTTGTCTGCAAATAACTATATACGATACTCTATTAAAACCTTAATCTCTATATCGTATGTGTTCTTATTATTGTTTGGGGAAGCTTTTTACTTCTTATTCTCCCAGTGCAGCTGAGGAACCAGCTCACGGTCCCTTATGTCATTCAAACAAAGATGAATGAGTGTCTGATAAGGGACACCCAATTTGTTTGCCGCCGACCTGAAGTAGTCGATGGTATCAGACTCAAGACTTATCGTAATTGTCTTTCTCTGCGGTTTACCGCTTGTCTGCGTCTCTACATCAACCGCAAAATCAGTCTCTTTATCCGAAGATTGAACAGTTCTCTTTGTCCTTGCCATGATTATTACCCCTTGTCAAATTATTGCTACAGCCATCTTTACGCTTGTACCGTTCCGGCAAGTTCTTTAACCTGACTCAAAGTCAGACCGGAATACTTAGCCACTATGGTCAGGTCCAGGCCGTCAGCGATCATACTGTAGGCATTCTGTAACCGTGCCTTCTTGAAGCCGCGTTCTTCGCCTATCTTGACGCCGCGTGCTTCGCCTATCTTGACACCTCGTGCTTCACCAATTTTGACGCCGCGTTCTTCGCCTATCTTGACACCTCGTGCTTCACCAATTTTGACGCCGCGTTCCTCTGCCTCATTGCGCATATCTTCCAGGATCTTACACATACATCTTACTCACTCAGGTTATGATCATCTGATCATTCATGCAGGTTCTGTTCCGGCAAGTTCCTTAACCTGACTCAAAGTCAGGCCGGAATACTTAGCTACTATGGTCAGGTCCAGACCGTCAGCGATCATACTGTAGGCATTCTGTAACCGTGCCTTCTTGACTCCGCGTTCCTCGCCTATCTTGACTCCGCGTTCCTCGGCCTCATTGCGCATATCTTCCAGGATCTTACACATACATCTTACTCACTCAGGTTATGCTCATCTGATCATTCATGCAGGTTCTGTTCCGGCAAGTTCTTTAACCTGACTCAAAGTCAGACCGGAATACTTAGCAACTATGGTCAGGTCCAGACCGTCAGCGATCATCCTGGAGGCATTCTGTAACCGTGCCTTCTTGACGCCGCGTTCTTCGCCTATCTTGACTCCGCGTTCTTCGCCTATCTTGACGCCTCGTGCTTCACCTATCTTGACACCTCGTGCTTCACCAATTTTGACGCCGCGTTCCTCTGCCTCATTGCGCATATCTTCCAGAATCTTACACATCTCACCGACACCTCCCTCATCTTCTTTATAATATTTTACTCTATCAGCCAATTCCTTGTGAATCATATCCTTTGAATCTTCACAATAGAAATCATGCATCAGCTGCCCGAGTTCCGTTGAGCAGTTCTTGTCTGATCCGTTAACATATATTATGTGTTCACCGTCATTGAACAGCTCATCTGTATCTATTATCTTCCTCTCAATCCTGTACAGCGGGATGCTCCCGCCAAGAACATCATGTTCAGTTATGAAAATAACGTAGTTCTCCCGGAGGTCAGTCACTTTGCAGCCGGATTCAAGCATATGCGAATCAAGCATACTTGAATGATACCTGGCTCTCCGTCTGTCCGCCCCCTCATCCGATCTCTGAATCTCAAAGTTGTAATAATTATTCCCGCTGTCGACAGCAAGTATATCCAGACAAATATCCTTCCCATTAAGATTCTTCAGAACACGCTGAGTGCGAACTTGAGTCACTCTGAGGTCATCTCGTCCAAGGATTATCTTCAGAAGCAGTTCCGCCCCCTCGTTATAGTTATCGAAGCATACACTCATAAAGTCATCGTCTATCAGACGAAGCCTTCGAATCCGTTCAAGATCTTTTGAGTCATGTGCTAAATTTCCGTGTTCCATATTCAGATTATACATCGATTATATTTATTTTCAATGTATAATTCATGAAGTAACAAAAAAACACGGTCGAAGTTCTATATTTTAACTGAGTCCAGCACTGCGGATATGCTCTCATGGAACACAAGTTCCGCCATACGGTCGGCAGATGTAACGTCCCTGTTGATGATTACCAGATGACGGCCTCTGAATCCGAACGCCAGGGAAGCGGCGGGATTGACCACAAGTGAAGTTCCTCCGACTATGAGACAATCCGCATTGTCCACCAGCCGCACGGCATTGCGCCATGCATCAGACGGAAGTCCCTCCCCATACAAAGTAACATCAGGTCTTATCATGCCTCCGCATATGGAACACTTCGGTATCGGGTCGGAAGACGTGAATATTGCATCTGCCGGATACTTCTTGTGACATCTTTTGCAGTAATTACGCAGTGTCGATCCGTGCACTTCCTGCACGTTGACTGATCCGGCCTTCTGATGAAGTCCGTCTATATTCTGAGTAATTACGCCGTCGAGCTTACCCGCCTTCTCCATCTCTGCCAGTTTATAATGCGCTCTGTTCGGCTCGATACCGTCCACGTTAAGTTTCTGCCTGTAGAATTCGTAGAAGACCTTCGGCGCATGCTCAAGGCAGTCGATGGACAGCAGATACTCAGGCGTATACGAATCAAACTGCACGTCTCTGTTATTGTACAGTCCGTCTTTGGAGCGGAAATCCGGGATACCGCTCTCCGTTGACACGCCTGCACCTCCGAAGAAGACGATATGCTTACTGTCAGCTATTATTTCGTTCAGTTCATCATACTTGCTCATAGAGGTCACCTCATCAGATATCAAGCTTCATGTCTCCAAACTTTATCCAATTCTTCTTGCGCATAAATTCCGATACAGCCAGGCTGATCACAGCAGGCAGCACGAAATACATCAATGCGATCTCGCCGACAACAACCCATGCATTCGTCGTCTCGACCATGGTCGTAAATGTCGAAATAGGACCGACAAGACCTGCCGTTCCCATTCCTGATCCTACAGCATTGCTTGTCATGCCGAGAACCATTGTTGATACAGGACCCAGCACGGCACTTGAAATGATAGCAGGGATCCATATTCTCGGATTCTTGATTATATTAGGCATCTGGAGCATAGAAGTTCCGAGTCCCTGGGCGAGAAGTCCGTCCATCTTATTCTCGCGGTATGATATGACTGCAAAGCCTATCATGTTGCAGCAGCATCCGATAGTTGCCGCACCTGCAGTAATTCCGGACAGTCCGAGAGCTACACCGATAGCCGCGGACGATATCGGAAGTGTCAGGAAGATACCCATCAGCACACTGACGACAATACCCATAAGCAGCGGCTGCTGTTCTGTTCCCCAGTTAACGATGCCGCCCAGCCAGGACATGAATGTGGAGACCCACGGACCGAGAAGAATACCCGCAGCGCCACCGGCAGCAATCGAACACAGAGGTGTGATTATGATGTCAACCTTAGTTTTGCCCGCAACGAGATGGCCTATACCTATACCGACCATAGCTGCGACAAATGCGCCGAGAGGCTCGCCGGGCGAAGGAAGAAGCACCTGTTTGCCTTCATAGAGCAGAGCAGCTTCCGCCGTAAAGACCTTTGCATATGAACCGATCATGCCGCATACGGCAGCAGAGATCGTAACAAGAGGAGTCTCCTTATATTTGACTGCAACTCCCAGACCGATGCCGGCACCCATCAGACACTGGGCCATCTTGCCTATCAGAGTAATATACGTACCGATGGCACCGGGTATATATCCGCCTATCGTTCCTACTATCGTTCCGATAATGAGCGTACAGAACAGACCCGTCGCCATCCCCGATAATCCGTCAATGAAGATCTTGTTGAGGATCTTCCTGACCTTCGACTTTTCCTTGGGCTTTGAAGGTTCTTCCCTCTTCACGGCTTTACTGGACATTTATGAACACCCTCCATATTTGTTTTCACGATTATAGCACAAAAGCATCACAACAAAACAGACTGCTTCGTTCTGAAGCAGTCTGTCATGTACTAACTATGTCTCAAACAGCAATTGATTACTTAACTGTAACCTTTGTGATGTGGGGATTAACACCCTCGTACCAGTAGAGGAAACCTTCCATATCGATCGTCTGACCGACCTGAAGAGCCTCAACAGCCTTGTAGACCTCAGTATCCTTACCGCAGAGGTATGACTCTACCGTAAATGTATACTCGTTGCCGCCGATCTTTACCTTGAAGTAGAGATCGTCACCCTGCTCACCGGAACCGTCCCACTTATATGTTGCTGCACCTGTTACCTCAGCACCGGTTACCGTGAATCTCTGATTCTGGTAGTTGATAAGCTCATCTGTACCGAACTTTGCCGTGAGGTCAACGGGAGTGGATATCCAGTTACCCTCTTCGATCTCGAAAGTAGCGCCCTCTGCGACCTCAACTTCACCTGACCACTCCGTCTTGTAACCTGTAACCTTGATCCTCTGTCCTTCGACGAGCTTTGCATAATCTGCTTCCGAACATGTCATGTTGTATACAAAATAAGCGCCCTCTGTATCAGCAAGGTATACAGTAGCCTTATTCTCCCACCATGACTGCTTCGCCTGAACATAAGCCTCGATAACTACAGGGGCATCAACTGCTGCAGCTGCGTAATCAGCATAACGCATAACGCCCTCACCCTTTGAAGAGACTGTAGCCTCAGAGGATGCATCTGCAGATGATTCTGTCGTCTTATTGCATGCTGCAAGTGAGAACATCATGACTGATGCCAAAGCCAAAGCAATAAACTTTTTCATAACCATTTCTCCTTAAGAAAACATGCTTCGGACCTGCCGTGAACAGGTTGTTCCGAGCACACATATTATACTCATGTTGCTCCGATGCAAAAGCCTGCCGGCTGTAATTTTAGAAATATGCACAACGGCAGGCTTTTATCGGGTTTTAAAATTGTTTATGTTTTAAACTGTTTAAGTTTATGTTCCCTGACAAGCTTGATCACAAAGGCAATGCCTATGAGCAGCCACACGCCGCCGATGACCGACAGCATGACGACAGACTGCACCGGCATCGGACCCAGGTCAGAGCCGTCAACGGCGCCGCCCCCGATCTGATCCAGTCTGTACAGCGAAGATGTCGAATCATATAATTTATCGATATCCAGTGTCTCTTTACGCCTGACTGATTTGGCTACACTCTCGATCAGAGCGCCGGAAGCATCACGCAGGGATGTCGATCCGTTAAATACCGGAGTTACAAAAGTGTTCTCCGTATTCTCAAGCAGGAGCCTGGTGGCATCAAGCTTGACCTTGTAGTGCAGATCATCATTAAGAGTCGAATTCAGATATTCCATGTATTCCGCAGACTTCCGGGCCATCTCTGTCACGGGAACATATCCTTCGGTCTCTGCATAAGCCGTCTGAATGGAGTTCGTCAGCAGATACTGGGTGAACAGCCATGACGCAAGGACCTCCCCGGGATCCTTCTTGTTGAAGATGCAGATCGACGGTCCTTGGCTGATCATCTGCGGATTGGATGTATCAACCTGCGGAACAGGTCTTACAACCGTCTCAAACTCAACGATCCTGTCCTTGCTTATGTCAACAAGCGGAGCATCAGAGCCCATCCATGTCGAACCTGCAGTAGAATCGACGGCAAATACACACTGACCTGCATTCAGGAAATTACCGGGATAACCGGATATCTTGAATGTTGAGAAGGAACCGTTCTCGACGTTATTTGCGACTGTCTCAAGGAATTGCTTTGTCGTGTCGTTGAATATCAATATCTCGCCTTCACCGGTCGAGTATCCTGCCCCTGCCTGTTTAAGATACTGAATCATCATGTTGTCTGTTGATTTATAGATGAAAGGTATCATAGTCTTCTGACCGTTGAGCTTATATGTCCCGTCATCATTTCGGGCAGCCGCCGCGCGCGACACTTCCCAGATATAATCCCATGTGACGATATCCGGAATCTTATACCCCAGCCTCTCAACGAAAGTCTTGTTGATGTACAACGCTTCAGTAGATCTCATATAGGGAACTGCGTACTGCACTCCTCCAAGCCTGCATTCCTGCATGAATTCAGGAACCATCTGATCTGCCGAAGGTGCTTCAAATCTTACCTTCTCCCCGCCTAATCCGTATGAAGGATCTGCAATAAGCTCGTCTAACGGCACCACGGTATTATTGCCGGTCATGTATGTTGCAATATGATCAGGGTAGGTAATGCATACATTAGGCGTCGTATTTGTGGCGATATTCGTGATAACGTCATTATAGATCTTGCCGTAATCGGTATACAGCTTGATCGATACATTGATGTTCGGATAATACTCTTCAAACTCCTCTATCGCGCGCTTATAAATATCCGTCTGAGTCTTGTTGGTATCGTTTTTTGCCCAGAAAGTGATATTGTATTCCTTCCCTTCATCGAAGACCTCCGGAACCCGAAATGCTTCCGTTCCTTTGGATCCGTGACATCCTGCAACCGCAGCAGAAGCGAGCACGAGAACAAATACAAGGCACAAAGATAATAACTTTCTCATCCTTTTGTACCTCCCTGCGATACTCCCTCCATGATCTTCCTGCGAAAACACAGGAACAGGATAATGAGCGGTATGGAGATAACGACTACCGCCGCCATCATTGCAGGGATATTCTCCCTTCCGAATCCGTTCTCACGGATCTCCTGTATGCCGTTGGAGACAAGGAAATACTTCGGATCATCCGTTATAAGCCTGGGCCATACGAAAGAATTCCAGCACTCGATCACCTTCAGTATCACGATGGTGACTATCGTCGGCTGGCATATCGGCACCATTACGCGCATAAGATATCCCAGATCCGACGTACCGTCGACCTTTGCCGCTTTATACAGCTCATCGGGGATCTGCTCGAAATTCTCTTTCAGCAGGTAAATATAGAACACAGACGTTACGGACGGAAGTATAAGTCCCGTAAATGTATTGCGCATGTCCCAGTTTGTGATGGTTACATAATTCGTGATGATGACCAGTTCGTTAGGTATCATCATAAGCGCAAGGAACAGTGCAAATACTATATTCTTGCCCCTGAACTGCAGTCTTGAGAACGCGAAGGCGGCCAGTACTATTACAACAAGCATCACAAGTGTCGTAAACACAGTGAACAAAAAAGTATTCAGAAAGTATCTTCCCAGCTCGACCTGACTGAAAGCATTAACATAGTTCTCAGCCGTAGGCTCTGTCGTATAAAGCGACGGAACGAATTCCCCGTTATAAACACCATAGTCTTTGAGAGATGTCAATATCATCCAGTAGAACGGGAACAGGACTATAACGGCCCAGATGATCAGGAAGAGATAGACGACGGTCTTAAGCAGTTTATTCTTAACCATATCCGTATCACCTCATTTCCACAACCGTTTTCCTGCTGATCATGAGGTTGATCACAGTAATGGTGAATACTATAACGAACAATATGAGTGCCGCAGCCGAGGCATATGACGGATAACCTCCGGAGTTCCCGTAGAGCATATCATACACATAACCTACGATAGTATTCATCCCGGCTGAATTAAGATCGGTTCCGAATATTGCAACTTCATCGCTATATGCCTTGAAAGCGCCGATAAAGCCCGTTATCACGAGGTAGAAAATCATGGGTGATATCATAGGGAGCGTGATCTTCGTAAAGATCCGCAGTCTGCCCGTTCCATCAATCCTGGCCGCCTTATAGTATGTGTCATCGACTGACGCCAGCGCAGATGTAAGTATAAGTATTTTGAACGGCATTACGATCCAGATCGTATAAAGGCACATAACGAACATCTTTGCCCAGTAAGGACCTTCAATGAAGTCAACCGCATTACCTCCAAATGCCTTAATTAACACATTGATAAAGCCGTCTGAATACGGTGTCTTCTTGAACATTATCATGAACACGAGACCGACTGCCAGAGTGTTCGTAACATATGGCAGGAAAAACACTGTGTGGAACAGGTCCTTAAGCTTCTTTATCGAATTAAGTGCGAGAGCGATAAGAAGTGCTATTCCCGTCGACAGAGGCACTGTTATTATAACCAGGATAAAAGTGTTCTTGACCGCCTGAATGAAATATGGATCGTGAAGAACGTATGAATAGTTATATAAACCGATCCCGTGGTATGTCTGCGACGTGAAATTGTAGCCTTCTTCAAATGAATATATCAAAACATCGAACAGCGGGTATACCATAAATACACCGAGGAATACGATCGCCGGCAGCAGGTAAAGCCACGCTTTGTTATTATTCTTCAACATGTTCTTCCTCCGCGGGCTCGAATTCAACACGTGTCTCATCTTCACGGTCGAAAAGGAAAACTTTCGCCGGGTCAAGTTTAAAATTCACGTTTCCGCTGTCGCCGACAGACCGTGCGTCCGAAGCACTGACGATGGCTCTGAGGTCAGCGCCTTCGCTCATCGCATGGTGATTGGCAACGATCGTATTATCGCGTCCCATGACCTGAATACTCTTGACCTTGCCGTGGAGCACATATTGGTCATCATCGCCTGCGAGGATCAGTCCCTC
>Ga0247608_10000773_pt1 | contig 49072 bp, 64 predicted proteins | sample 176DNAGHGlowgp2_FD_193490 | JGI IMG/M metagenome (GOLD analysis project Ga0247608, IMG submission 193490) | Sheep rumen microbial communities from Palmerston North, Manawatu-Wanganui, New Zealand - 1766 DNA GHGlow gp2 | ecosystem: Host-associated > Mammals > Digestive system > Stomach > Rumen ...
CTTACTAAGTACAACGCTTTGCCTGAGAATGAGAAGATGGCAGCTATCGTAAAGGACTATGTGCAGTGGCGTAATGACAGTAACCGTGGTAAGGCTGAGGAGAAGAAAGCCGCCGCTACGTCTGAGGACAAGCGAGCCAGAGAACAGGATAAGGCTGACAGGTTCAGGAACAGCTATGCTGCACGTCAGCACGAGGACAAGGAACGTGAGTACGGTGAGCTGTTTGACAAGGATGAGGCTGAGCGCAAGAAGATACATGTCATCAAGAAGAACGGTGATGTAGACACGCTTACCGATAAGAAAGCAGAGGTAGGCAGAACCGGTTCACAGATAAACAGGTTCAAGAGCGATTACACGCGTACACTTGGTGGGCAACCGTCCGCAGGTATGACACGGCTTAACCCTACACTGATTGATGCGATACAGGGACCTAAGTTCGGTGGAGATGAGGAATGAAGGACAAGAGAAAGAATAAGAAAAACAAGGTGAAAGCTGTGAGGGAGCCTTCGCTCCTTCATAAGCTGTTCACGATATACTATGAACAGGCAAAAAGGTGCAGGGCACTGAGGATGCTGCAGAAGCAGTCATGGTCATTTGATTTCCTTGCGCTGCTCCTTGTGAAAGCAAGTAAGATAGCAGGTCAGGGACTTAGTCTTACTGTTACGGACAGGCAGGGAGTAAAGTACACAATTACCTATGATAAGGCGAAACAGTCAGAAGCTGTGTCACGTTTTGACGACAGCATATTTAACCATTTGGATGACGATATAGCTGTCACCGACTATATCACCAGACACTCAGTCAGGTAATAAAAAGTATATTTACATTAGTTTCGCAGGGTGATAGAATTATTGGAAAAGGAGCTTGGCGATGGCAGATATAAACTGGGTAAAGGATAAGGTGAACAATGAGTACCGTCCGACGCTGTATCCCGGTGAGGATACTAAGGACTGGAATATACCTGAGGCAATAAGCAGTGACTACCACAGGCTTAATGCAATCATTGAGAATAAGTATTCACGTGAGTTCCTTAAGATATGTGCCTTTTACAATAAGATGTTCTCATCGCTTAAGACAAGTGAGTGGAACCAGTCATCATACAACACGCCTCCGTTTACGGCTATGGAACAGGAACATAGCGACACTGGGTATGGTACTAACTACAACTTTCTCAAGGAGATTGTTGACCAGTTGACGTCACGGTTAGGTACAATATCCTTTACACCAAAGCTTATGTCAGAGGAACAAAGCTTCGAGTACATAGTTTACAAGGATGAGGTGGAGCGTGTGCTCAGGAAGCTTATCAGGAACGATGACCTGCAGAGTATGTGTATTGAAGCGTTCCACAATGCGGCTGTAGTATGTTATTCGCATGCGTTCATCGACCCTTACACAGGCAGCATGGTAAAGGCTAATGACTATGAGATAGGCATGTTTGAAAGCCAGTTTAACCATAAGAAGATTAAGCAGATGTTATACAGGGACTATTCTTTCCCTGTGACCGAGGTATTCCATTACATAAAGGACATGGACGAGAAAGCTCAGGCTGAGTTTCTTGAGTCACTTACAGGCAGAAGTGCTGTAGATTTCACGATGTACTTTGACTGTGTTAAGCATGAAGTATATGTAACTATAAATGGTAAGACACTACCTGCGGCTAAGTATCCTTTTGACTATGTGCTTGTGACTACGTTCAAGTGGGATACTACATTCGCTAGGCAGCTTTCGTCGTCTGTATTTGATTTGCTGTACCCTATACAGCGTGAGGTCAATAAGATGGCTGCTAAGCAGCAGGTGATGGTGCGCAACTATAAAGGTCCGGTACCTTTGTTTAACAGCGATGCGGACCTTATACTCAAGCAGATTTCCAATGGCACAGGTGAGGCACTGTTCATAGACTCGTCACGCTCTGCTACTGAGCTTATGACGGTCATTAATCCGACACCGCTTGACCCTCAGATAGATGCTGAGATACAGAGCCGGAAAGTGACTATGTATGAGCTTGTGGGTATACAGAGTGCTTCTTTTGATATGGAGAATATGCGTTCTGCTGCGGCTGTAGTTGCTCTTGACCAGACACGTGACAGTGTGTTCCAAGCACAGATGTCAGGTATGTCACAGTACATAAAGTCATTGCTTAAGCTGTACATAGACTACCTTGCTGAGTATCCTGATAAGTCAGGTGACCGTAGGCAGATAGACTGGAAGGTGGTGTCAAAGCTCATGTCTCAGTGCTATGTAAACATGCAGCCGGTACATCTTAATGACCCTCTTTCAGATGAGCAGAAGTCAGACGATGAACAGTTTGATTATATTAAGCTTGCTACATCACGTATATTGCTTGATGTTATCAACGGTGAAGTTACATTTGATAGTTTGCCATATTACATTGAACCGTCTGAGATTGTTGTGGCGGTTGCTGTTATACTCATTAAGTTTGAGGCACTGGGTATTGATGTACCTAGTACAGTGCATGCGTTCCTCATGGCTGCTTATGTAGATGCAGTCAAGAATGGTGAAGCAGTTCTATAAGGAGTTACTATGGACGGTGGACAGAAAGTAAATATACCTCTTGATTCAGAGTTGGACATAAAAAGTTCTGATATGCTTGTACCTGTGAACGAGCCTAAGTTTCAGCACAACAGGCAGAAGTTTCAGGGCAGGTATCTGCCATCCTCAGTACGCTTTGAGCATGATGGCTATGCAGCCGGAAACGATGTATATGAGTTTAGTGCATCGGAAGCGCAGTATGAGGATACTGACAACGAGCTTGTGATAGTACGTAAGGTGTTAGATGAGAACAACCCTACTTATATTTTTCGTATACGTGATGCGGATGACCATATCATAGGTACGCTTGTGTTCAATGCTGATAGCCAGTTGAAAGAATATACCGTAGGTAGTTGTGCTATTGAGGATGACCACATAAGGGGCACGTTCAACAACAAACCGTTTGATTTGGTTTACAATAAGGACAACCTGCAGGAGCCTCCTGTCGAGAGTTCAGGTAGCTCCCATGACAGTGATATCGTGGTCACTGATTATGACATGCTATCTAAATATGCATCTAAAATAAAGTTGTTCGACATGAATGCACGTATTGAGTTGATTTTTGCAGGTCTGCTTCTGCCCAGTAATGTCATTATGAACGGTGAATATTTGTTTGGTAGGTTTTTGGAGTATTTGGACAATACTGCTGTGTGGAGGTGTGGTAAGTATACGTTTAACGTCAGTAAGCAGGGTAATACATATGTTATAAGTGTCAAGGACAGCAGTGGTACGCCTCTTTTGCTGAATGGTACGCCGGAAGTAGTGCCTGCTGTGGATGATAACAGTCTGGCTGTGCGTTTTGGTGTGAATTTGCCTGTCAATACGTATCTGGATGTTGTTTGGCAGCGCATTTATCCTTATTTTAAGAACGTGGTTGTTGCTTCTCCGGGTAATAAGAAGACGATAGCCTATGATGCCGATGAAACTAAGAACTATAACCTTTGGAGCTACAGCATGCTCAATGAGCCTGCTGCAGGCAGCGTAGTGCCTCAGCAGAATGAGCACATGTGGTACAGGAACTTTAAGAATGGGCACAGTGACTTCAATAGTAAGGTTATTAAGCATTCTTTTCCGCTTTGGGTAGGTGTGTCAAATGTCAATGTCCGGTCAAAATACCTGTCGGACTGGGGCGTAGACACATACACATCTTGGTGTACTACGGTTGACTTGAGTAATAGTAAGATACATTTCAAAACGAATGCATCAAATGATAGGCACAAGATACTTAGGTATACGGACCGTATGGATGGTGACGATATCATTGATAGATATGGCATTGCTACAGGTACCACAGCTTATGGTACATACAGTTTGTGGGTAGGTGCAAAGAGATATAATCCGTTGGACAAGATACAGGATTACTTGGATAGTGGTACGGAATTGCCTATGGACATTGACTTGGCTGCAGGTGCTCCTGATTTTGGTAACGTCATCATAAGACCTAAGTTTGCGCGGGTGTCTGATGATGTAGAGATAGGTCTTACTGATGGTATACAAATACCATGTGTGACGAGTGAGCCTACCTCTCCGGGCAACACGCTGTACCTGCCTTTTTTGAACAATGCCACTGATATTGAGAGCATACGTGACGCGTTGACGATAGAGTGTGCCAGTACGCCTAACTTCTATGTGAAAGAAATAGAGATACATTTTAGAATGATAGGTATGAACTTGCGTAGAGATTTAGGTGTCTTCGTGGAGGATAGTAATACATGGAATGTTGATAATTACATGGTCTTCATAAACATACAGATGAAGAAGCAGGGAATGACCAGACTCAGCGGTAATATGTACAAGATAAATCCTGTCAGCAGTTTCAGTGTGTCATGTAGATATGAAGTCGTTAATGGAAACACGACCACTTACAGGGATGCAGTAATACCGTTGCCTCATTTAAGGGGTGAGATTACACGTATATCGGACAGCAGCACGAACCAGGCGGCTGCCTTGGCTAAATGTACACTGGCATCCAAGATAAGCATGTGCCGCGACAGCTTTATGTATGATGATTTAGATGCTTCCTATTTTGAGATAGAGCCTGCTGATGACAAGTATTATGATGTCGATGAGGTGAATGTATCTTCTTTGTTCAGGCATGCTATAGACGGTGTGGAATGCAGTGATAAGCTGAACATAGGTATAACTCTGTGTTCGAAAGATATCATGCAGTATCTGTATTATACCAAGAAGCCGTTGAACAGCGAGGAAACTGTGGACATCACAGGACACATACCACCACATATTAAGTATAACACGCTTGATGAGACCAAGTACCCTATGGACAATAGCCCGTGGCACCGTGTGGCTATACGACCGGATTATACAGCTAGTCATACGCAGACGGCTGACCTTAACTGTTTCTTGCAGTTGATAGGTGACCCTGTTAAGTATGATAAGGACACGTTCTATAGATGTATTAAGTCGGCTGCTGACCGTGTGGAGCAGTTGGACATGCTGCCGGGCAACCATTTTACGGAAGTACTGTTGCCGGAGTTCATAGAAGACAGTACATTTAGAACAGGCGAGCCTGCTTGGTGGGTTGATGTAAGCGAGGTTCATGCTGATGATGCCGACTATATCAAAGGTACGTCGTTGGACAAGGCACAGCAGATTAGCATGCATATCGGTGATGACGGGTTTTACATGTTCGCTTATGACATCCTGCAGAATGAGCTGTTGTCTGATGTAACGAACGCGCAGGGCGGCGTGGGGCATGCTGTGTATCCTGACAGCTTTGACTATAAGGGCAGCAGCGTGTTTATCGATAGCATAGCCAAAGATGCTGACAGCAGTGGTTTTGTGGTCCGATATAGTGTACCTGTTGAATATTCTTTCGATGTAAAGGTACCTGTGTTAGTAGACCAGAATATGCGTTTGGTTAGCCTTGTTGATAATATAGCCGTTGTGAACGTTACATATAACAGCAGTGGTGTGGTCGGCAGGGACCGTTACATACAGCTTAGGATTGACTTTAATATGCGGCAGGTAGTACTCCATGAGTCGGGCGATGGTGGTGTCACTTATAGTGAGGAGCATGAGTGTGATGAGAACTGGATTAGCAGTACTGCTGTGGAAATCAAGTATGATGGCTCTGCGTACATAACATGTTGTCTGCGAGGCGTATATTCCAAAGACAACATCAGTATGGGTCATGTCAGTGTACAAGGCATAGAGGTTGTGTGCGAGGGTATGAATACAGTCCTACCTTATAACATGGATGTATCGGGCATAAGCTGTCTGTATACGGATATACAGGATGCACAGATAGACAATGCGAAACAGTTTGCAGTAATTAAGACGGATGCTGAAATGCAGTTCCTCAAACAGGCATGGGACACCACCAGTAAGATAGAGAATTTTTGGTGGATAGATGACACTCATTTGCTTGAGCTAGACAGCCATCGCTTCGTATTGCGTAGTAAGACGGATGCTATAGATGACTGGAACGGTGACGTGTTCACGGACAACAGGCATTCTGAGATATGGAACAGGACGGAGCTGATTGATTCCAGTGTGCAGCAGTATTTTTGTACATCTGCATATAGGGCGGCGGCACGGTTGGTAACGGTGTCATATGCTATGGGTGTGGTTACTCTGCATATATATAATCCGCTGCACGGTGACCATATGCTTGATGCATCTGACAGCATACATATAACACTCGGGATAAATAAGAAGGATATCACTGTTGAGGGTAGCCTGCTTAATGGTGGGCTTGCACTCAATACATATTCCGATATACAACCGGACATACTTATCACGCAGTCCAAGTGGTCGGCTACTTGTACAGATGACCGTATAATCATAGGCATACACTATGACAACAATTTTAATCAGTGGGCAGCCATCATTAATCTTAACACAGGTACACTGGAGAAAGTTATACAGGGATATGGCTTTGTAGGTGTACATGGTGAGCTTACGGGTGGTGAGATACCTACCAAGTGGTTTGACCCTGAGATAGGATTTATCGGTGCCGTACGCGACATCAAGTATCTTAAGACAAGACCTGCGGGCTATATTAAACAGACCAGTGATATTGCTAATGTGGATTCTGTTGTAGTAGGTACGGATTCACAGCAGTGGTATATAGACAGTAAGCTATCGAGTATAGTGTCTCATCTTGAGTACCTTGGTAATGGTGCGTTCAGAGCCGTGGAGTTGCCTATAACAAGTAACTATTCTGCAGGATATAAGTCTGCGTCTTTTGGGTCTTCCGTGCTGTCAGACGTAGCCATTAAGACGGAGGCAGTAAAGGATATACTTCCCATAAACAATAATGCTTGGTCCGTTGCGCTTGCATTGTGGCTGTATCCTGTGATATGGTCCATAAATCCGAAGATAACTACGGTCAATTATCTGCAGCAGACATTGGGTCAGGCTGCATATGTGCACTATAACTCAAATAACAGCTCGTTGAACAAGGAACTTGTCAGGAATGAGGGTGATGATAATCGTGTAGATGAGTATGACGTCACCAACAGGCAGGATACCAAGCTGCCTGAGATGTTGGCACATACCAATAGTGAGGAGTTGTCATTTGACAAGCAGAAAGTAAAGCAGACACAGTGTATCAAGGACCCATATACGTCCACTTTCCTGATGTGTGCGGCAGCACTCAATACGGTGACTTCGTTTGCCAAAGACAATATAAGCTTTGACGATAAGGGTGTTATGCACATTGATTTGGCTAAGAAGAACCTGTCTCAGTATTTTGAGGAAAACGCAGGTGCAAGCTTTTTTACTGACATGGCTACGCAGTCGATGGCACCTACACTGACATCGGAAGTAATAGCCTTGAAGTCATTGGATATGTTTTATTCTACATCTGAGAAACAGCAGGTAAGGGCAGGTCGTGGATATGTTAATCACAATTTTGTCGCTCAGTGCGTATCTCAGTCTGTTGAGAGCATACAGTCACAGGTTTTGCAGCAGCGTATCACGTTCATTATCAAGGAACTGTCTATGTTGCCTCTTAACTTGGAGTATAAGGTCTTGGCGAACATACGTGATGGCGTGTTGACAGAGGTAGGTTCGGTATCGGGAGCACCTTGGGCAGTACTAGGTCTTGCTAGTGGTGGTTCATTTCCGATTGGTGCACTTGCTACGATAGGTTATATGGCTGCAGAAGTGGCACTGAACTATGTGGATATAGGCAGGAAACTTGTGGCTGACCTTATGGAGGCAATGGGTGGTAAACTGCAGGCTGCAGTTACTATGCGCCAGTCGCATAATGACCATCAGGTAGAACATAAGCATAGGTATGGTTCTAAGACAGAAAGCTTCATGTACCCTTGTTTTGGTGTCAGTGCGCCGCAGAACATACGCGATGAATATGTGAGCGTGTCCATGATGCTGAGAACGTGGAGGCTTGATGCTGATATAGCTGAGTTTCCTGCGCCTGTGCAGAGTGTAAAGGACTTTCCTGAGCATGTCACGGATAAGGTGAGTGATACCATACGTACCAGTTTGAAAGGCGATGTTCCTTATTTTGCGGCTATGGTTAAAGGTGTACATAAGGACGTGCAGCTTCCTGACCGTATGGCATATGTGATAGGCACGGAGTCCTTCCTGCCTGATGATGATTACAAGAACCGTTCGATAAGTGAAAGTGAACCTGTGTTCCCTACTCCGCCGTTTCAGGACTATGTCATTGATGACGCATGGCAGCTTGCGCAGACGGCATCGGATGGCATGACAACATGGATAAGTTGTCGTGATACCAAGATTATTGACGGTGATTATTCAAATGTGGTGGTGACAGATGACTTCTGTGGTGTTGCGGCACCTTACACTGCTATCGAGGTCAAGAGAGGCATTGACAAGAAGTACATCCGTCCATGGGCAATTACACCTAATGCTATTGCTCTTAATAATACAGGAATGAACTGTGTATATGATGAGAAAATCTATCATGCTTTTGATGGTTATGGATACCGTGTAGTCAACTGGATGGGTGCTCCGGGGATGGGTAAGAACCACCAGACGCTTATGTACAGTTTCTTGGTAAATGACAGATTTAAGCGTGGTAACAAGATGCCACCTAATGAGTTTATAGGTAACTTTAGCGGCGAGCCGACAGTTGATATACATGGCGACAGCAATGACAAAGTATTCACACTTGCTACACAGCCGGGTGAAGGTGCAGGGCTTGCTACAGGTACTGTAGGTGAAGACAAGGATGTACGCAGGTATGCTATTCCTGTGTTCTCTGAGTATGTGAACACTATGCCTGCTGCTGTGAAGACAGTAGCCGTACAGACATTATCCGTTGTCGATGGCATAACGTCACTTACTACTGAGAACAGGGACCTGCAGACTGCATACAAGGCACCTGTATCGATTGATTTTACTATTGGTAAAAATAAGTACAGATATACACAGGAGTATATATGTCAGGTTACACAGGAACGTGGTGTCACATTGGTGCAGGACCTTGTACCTTGCTTAGGTCTTACATACCTTGGTTCTACTCCTTATGAAGCATACCTGTATTCACAGGCAGAGAGACAGTATTACGTATTTACAGGAAACTCTGCGCTTCGCAAGGTGGACATGATAGAGCGTTTCCGTAACGTGATAAACGGAAGGTATGACTTTGTGAATCAAGAGGTCATCTTACCTTGTGTTGCTACGTTCCTTCGCCTTGATAACAAGGTTAAGGATGACGATGATGAGACGGATAACACTATGGTGGCTAGGTTGGCTGACAACAAGTTCCTTGGCGAGGTGCAGCCGCCTCTTGATACCATCTACAATACACGTAGTGGTTTCAGGACAGTCAGTGTACCCAGTGGTATAGCTTTCCAAGGTCCTAACAGGTGCATTATCAACAGGTTCGTGGTCAGTGATTACATGATTGACCAGATTAAGTCTAATTATGGTAAATGGTCACGTGTGCCTAGGGAAGAATATCATCCGTTCCGTACATACAAAGCGAAGTATGAGCGTGTCGATGAGACCATAGGTGATAAAGTACAGGTAGAGGGTTGGACACATAATCCGTTCCTGCTTGTTACTGCCCCTCTTGGCGTGTCAGAGAATATAGACTGCCTGTTTGAGTGGGAAATCACATTCTGTTATCCTGTGGAGATGGAGAAACTTTACGGACCTGACAATTATGCTGTTGTCAACGTACAGGCTGAGACAATGACACCGGGTGGCAAGGTGGTCGCTGAGCGTCCAGTACATATATACTTGACTAAGGAGCTGTTCACTAGGTCAGACAAGTACGGTTATTATAGCTTCCGTTATCAGAGCAGATGCGGAGCAGGTAACCGTGAGCGGCTGCATATATGGTCGGACCAGTATATTTGTGTAAGTTCGCTTGACCTTGAGTACAAGCCTGTGACACAGCGAAGGACGGAGATACTTACACAGCAGGTAGATGTACAGCATCTTACGGAGATATGATAATTATCATATTTACATTTAATGTATTAAGATGTATTATTTATGCATAAAGGAGCACATTATGCCTAAACCAGTGGACAATACAGGTAGAAACGATATACAGCGTACACAGCAGGCACAGCAAACAAATACAGCAGCTGTGAACAAACCTGCACCTATCAGGTATTCCAGTGCATTGCAGATGTATGCAGCTTTTGACAATGATATTGCACAGATGCATGCCAGATATGACAGTGCACGTAAAGCATTGAACAAGGAACTTGGTGCGGCTACAGGCAACCCTGCTGCCATTGCCGAGATACAGCTTAAACTGCAGGAACTTAACGATGCGGAGCATGAAGAGTTTGTACAAATCAGGGATAAGCATGGTGTGTCTGACAAGGGACTGGCTGAGCATGAGCGTGACAAGCAGCGTGCACAGGACAGCAGGTACAACCCATCGGTCATGAGTACGGATGAAACTAAGGAAGCCGCAAGCAAGGCATGGAACTTCGTAAGGGATGCATGGAACGGTGACGGCAGTAATAAGAACAACGGTATTGCAGGCTCCCTTGCCAACTACTTTAGTTCCATGAAACTCGGTGGCAAGGCTCCGGGTTCAGAGAACTTGGAGAATCAGGCTAGGATGCATGATGTACAGGCTGCACAGGAGGATGCCAATGCTCAGCAGAATCAGCAGATTGCTAACCGTGATTACAGGGGCGAAGCGGAAAAGAACGCAGTCGCCAATGCAGCTACACAAAATGCACAGACAGTTGCGAATCTTGGTAATGCTTCTGCAGGTGCTGCTGCTCTTGAGCGTACTGTTGGTACTGCTGATTATAATACTCATATGAACCGTCAGGATGAACAGCGTGAGAAAGCTGTGGAGAAACAGCGTGAGGCATGGGGTGCCAGACAGACTGCTGAGGAAGAACGACAGGCAGCTGCAGCAGAGAACAATGACAAGCGTAACATGGATATGTACAACAGCCTTGCCAAGTATCTTTCTCAGGGTGCAGGTGGCAACGGTACAGACACCAGTGCCACGACTGAGCAGAACAAACAACCAACTGAACAGACTGGCGGTAAACAACCAACTGTACGGACTGGTGGTTTAACAATTACAGAAATAGAAAAGACCGATAACACTCAGCCAACTACACCTCCTGCAGGTACTAATGCATCGAAAGGTGACGAGAATAATACTGGTACTGAACAGAATGGTGGTGAAGTAACTACAGAAACAGAACAGACCAATAACACTCAGCTACCTACACCTCCTGCAGGTACACAGCAGACTGAGAACACTCAGCAGCAGAATAATGTAGTGCCGCCAATGCCTGCTGTAAACGGAGTCAAACCGGACAGTTTGAACATGAACGCAGTTACTGATGTGGCAGGTGAGCCACCGCTGCAGAATCAGGTGGTCACACAGGGGACTCATGATGCTATTGCACGTAAAGAGGCTTATGAAAAAGAAGGAGAGTTTTGGGATGAGTATACTGAGCAGATACCAAAAGGCGGTGATAACAACCGTAAGCAGGTATATGAGAACTTTGTGACGTTTCAAGAGGATAACCCTGATGAGATGAACAAGCCTGTAAGTGAGCAGGTAAGTGACTTCATAAAGCAGGACCCTGACAGCTATCAGAATGTGGACATCGATGAGATACTTGGTGCTCCTAAAGGCAAGTATCCGCCTTGGTTAGTTGCTCAGGCAGCCAGTATACGCAACAATGCGGAGAACGGTGGTGACAGGCAGACTGCTGATGCGCTTAGTGGACAGTTTAATCAGTTGTACTATACATATGCGAACAAGAACAGTTGGTACAACAAGCTTACTCCGCAGGAACAGAAAAGGTTCAACGAGTTGTATGCCAATGCAACTGCCCAACAGCAGGAGGCTTTTCTGAGTGCTTCGACAGACGAGCAGCAGAAAATATACCAGTCATGGATGGACGGCAGTCTTGCTAACAGAGCCAACTTGGACAATGCGGATATTCTGGGTAATCAGGATGCTTATCCGCAGTTCCTTGTTGATGCAGTTAGACGATATGAGGGTGGTAAATCCGCAGCACATGGTATTGCAGGTAATACTGGTAATAACCTTAACAAGCTCAAAGACCTGTACACAGGTGACTGGTATCAATCATTAAGTGACAGTGACAAAGAGATACTCAACAATCTGACCAAAGAGCAGCTTGATGACGTATACTTTTATCCGGGCAAGGCACAGGCGTACATGCAGGATATATTGAACGATGCTCATCTTAAGACATATGGCAGCGGCAAGGGAAGTAACTATAACACATCGCCTGCAGTAACGGACTATGACACTGCCTATAAAAAGGTCTATGAGAGCAATCCGTCTATAAGGCATGTGCTTGACAGGCTCAGTATACCACAGCATCAGTCATACATAGACATACTTAACAGCAGCTATGACCTGAGCAGGGACGAGGACGTAAAGAGAGCGGAAGGTGACTTGAGCAAGATGTCTACAGGCAATGTGCTTAATGACCTGTTAGCTAAGGACAGCCAGTTTAACAACAGGTACAATGCGTTGAAAGGTGCATTGGACAAGAAGTATGGTGCTGTACAGCAGACGGGCATGCCTGCCTATAAAGGTGATTTTTCTGATATAGGCGGTGATGAGTTCAACGGCATATATGCCAGTTGGAAGCAGTGGACACCTGAGCGGCAGAAATTGTTCGATGACATGGACAAGGAAGGACAGGAGCACTGGATACGTTTGCGTACCGGTCATGCTACTGATGCGGATGCTAGGTACTTCGCTGAGAAGTATGATGACGATAAGCTCAGGGATTTTCATCAGTTTGGTTTCGGTGACAATATGATGGCAGAGATAGCCAAAGCACGGCAGAAGCTTGCCGATGAGAACACTGAGTCGGATGCACGGCAGAAGAACATAATTGCAGGATGTTTCAGCAGGTTCTAGGAGGTGTGTATGGGCATGAAGGATAAGTCAAAATGGAACGCATGGGCATCTCCTGTGAACGAGTGGTACGCTAACCCTGTTGATGCTGCAGGTAAGCAGCCTGAGGATATGAGCGCTGCTGCTCTTAAAGAGCGTTATGCTGACCTGATAAAGGATGACCCTGTTGCTGCGAGGCAGAAAATAGTCAGTGAATGTGACAAGAATCATATTGATTGGCACAAGGGTGAGTATAAGGAACTGATGGACATGATTAATGACATGTGCATGATGCATACACAGAACAATATAATAGCCGGTGTAAGCGACAGGTATTAGGAGGATTAAATGGACGTAAAAGAAGCTATAATGCAAGTGGCATTGGATAAGTTTAAGAATGAGCTTAGTAATCCCAATTCACCAGTTGCCAAGAAGTTTAATACAATGTTATACGGTGACCCTACACAGAAGATACAGGGTCTGTTTGACAAGTTGACAGAGTATGCTGACCCATCGAATGAACCGCGCCGCGACCTAGACGATGAGCTTAGACGTTACAAACGTACACCGCTGCAGGCTGCGGGTGACATAGCAGGCACTGCTATAGGCACCATTGGTAAAGGTGCAGGTGATACCATCAGGAACACTGGTAGTATTATCGGTGATGCGCTTATGTCATTATCAAGAGGTCCTGCACAGGGCGGTATTCAGAATCCGCTTGCTCCTGTGGGAACCTTGATAGGCGGTACTATAAAGGCAGGAAGTAATTTGATAGGTGGTACTACAGGTATGCTTGGTGAGGCTATATCAGCCGTTACTAAAGATATACGCAATAACCGTGAAAAGGAACGTGAGACTGAGCTGCTTCTCAGAGAGCATCCTAACGGTGCGTTCTATGATGCTAGGCGCAAGCTGACGACAGGTGTACAGCAGGGATACAACAGACCATAAAGGACGTGTACTATGACAAATAAAGATACTAACGTACTTGGTAACATTCAGAATGTACTTGAGGAGCTTTTTACTGAGTTCCTTAGTTCACCTGAGTTTAAGGAAGTAGCTAAGCCGCATGTACACGACTATGTTATGTCTGACCTGAACCAGAAGGTCCTGCGTAACTTTGCCAACAGAGAAGAACCCCTTACACAGGAAGAACTCGCTCTTGTGGCACACATCATGGACAGGGACAACGAACCTACTGATGCAGGTGATAATGGTGATGCTGAGTGGACAGATGACATGGTTAAGGAGTATGCTGATAACCTCAGGAACTTCTTATACCAGTACAAGCAGTCTGCTACTCAGGTTGACCCGTCCATTAATCCTGATGAATACCACCGTGGTCCGATGGCACAGGACATAGAGAAAGTTGCACCTGACTGTGTGAAGGAAACGTCACAGGGTGTGAAAGTCGTGGACGGTAACCGTCTTGCTCTTGTGAACGCAGGTGTTATAGGTGACCTTGCAAGAAGGCTTATTGAACTGGAGGACAGTGTATATGGCAACAACGTTAAATAATGCACAGGTGCCAGATAAAGATGAGTACCTTGCTAAAGCTTCTGATGTAAGTAAAAAGGTACAAGATACATGGAATACTGATGCACAGAAGCAGGACCTTGAGACTTCCTATGCACGTAACCGTTCGCTGAGAGAAAAAGCTACTTCTCCTGAGACGTTGCAGCGCATATACAGGTGGTACAATAGTAACCTTGCTAAGAATAACCCTAACGGTAATCTTAACAACCAGTCATTTGACAGGACACTGGATGCATCACGTCAGGCTGACATGCTCAACAACAGGCAGTACTGGAAAGCTGCACGTATCGGACACAGGACCAACAGCAGCTTCGGAAGCACAGGAATCACTGCAGGTCAGGCATATAAGTACGAGCCTATTGAGACACAGGAAACACGGCAGATGAGAGCCAATGAGGAGCTTGACCTGAACGCAAGAAAACTGCAGCAGCAGCTTGCTGCCGATACACAGCGTTATCCATTGGACATGCAGCGCATGTTCGATGAGGCAGACAAGGACATGGCGAAGTATGTCGCTACCACAGGTGTGGACATCAATAAGCACATGCAGCAGGGTGTATGGGATAAAGAATATGGTGACAGCTTCAATACATACTGGTCAAATATGACTACTAAGTTCAGCAAAGAGCTTGATGAGGACCTCAGGCAGCGTGTGCTTAATAACATGGCTAAACTTGAGCATCCTTTTATGGAAATATATGCAAGCCTTGAGGGTGGTCAGGCACCGAGCATGCTTGCTCAGTGGGGGATGCACTTTATCAATGCCGTGGGTTCGAGTATCGAAGACCCTAAGGAACAGATGGAGACTGTAATAGAGGCTGTATCAGGTCTTGTCAATATGATTGCACATGCTACAGGTGAGGCTACAGGTGAGGTTGCAGGAAACATTTTTGACGGACTTCTCTCATCTACTGGAGGCAAGGTAGGTTTGGGAGTAGGTATAGGTGCACTTTTACTTAAAATTGTCTCTTGGTTATTTTAAGGAGTAAGCAATGTTACAGGTTGACATGAAGCACTTTGCTTCTGATGCCCTTGAGGATGCTATGACACTGGCACAGACAAAGGCACTTAACAGCTACACTTTTTCCGATTGTATGCGCTTTCTTAACTATGCATGGCGTGACATCTATGACCGCATTGCTATGATTGATGATGGTTACTATGGCGTCAACGTACGCATTACGGATGTGCTTACAAAACTGCCTCCGTTTGTCAAGAGCACTGTTTCTGTGTATCAGGCACAATCACCTATCGGATATAACCGTCAGGTGTACAGGGATGCAAGCAATATGGAGCTTAATGCAGCAGGCGTATACAAGATAAGTGGAACTGACTTATATGTGCCTGATGCCAAAAGACGCTCCATCTGGCTTTACTATGTTCCTGCATGTCCGCAGATATTCTTTACGCATCACAACCGTGACCCAAAAGTGTATGAGAACAGCATCAATGCGGAAGAGCATGTTGTATGGGGAAAGGATACCGTAAGGTGCAAGGACTATAACCTGTGTCAGCTTATAGGCTATGATGCTCTTGATACCGTTGTGGACATTGCGTCAGCTGCTGATGAGGTTATACTTACCGTAAAGAAATGGGTACTTCATAACCGTGTAAGCAATGAGGATGAGGACATCACTGATATGCTTGTACCTGAGTCAGATGATGATAACTGGCAGATATGCTACATATCCTGTGACTACCCTTATATATTCGTATCCTATGTGCACAGTATTACAGGAAAGCACTTATCCGGCTTCTTTGATGCTGAGCGCAATTTCAATGAGTACAATCCTTTTGCTTTTACCGGACGAGATTCAAATGTAGAGTATGTGGACTGCCATTGGAATGATAAGACAGGTATGGGTGTCATAGTCAAGGACTGGAATGACCTTGATGAGAACCACCATCCACGTATAAAAGAGCTTGGTTGGACACCTGATACGCACCTTGACTACCCTATACCTGAGATGTACCGTTACCTTGTTGCGCGTCTTGCTGATAAGTTCTCTGCATTGAACGAGTCAAATGTGATGGGCGTACAGAAAGAGCTTGCTGAGGCTAAGTATGCATTTGAAGCGTTCCTTGACCGTGACAAGGGCGCATGGAAGCGCATAACCAACGTGAACCCACCGACAATATCGGATTACCTATAGGAGAGCAGCATGATACCTGAAACACGTGAACAGGCTGAACGTCTTAATCCTCGTGGCTGTGCTACAGAAGAAAATGCAGGTGTGACAGATGCTTTCAATGAGTGCGTGCAGTTTCTTGAGAAGTACCTGAGAAAGGAGGCTGATTACCGTACACTGTCCAATGAGCATGTGGCTGAGTCATTTGAGAAAAGGCTCAAGCTCATGGCACAGGATTGGGCACGTAACCATAAGTATGACAATGTGCTCGATGAACGCCGCTGTACAGAAGCTGCACGGCAGGCGATATGCAGGTACTTGGACAATTGGGAAGGTAAGACACCCGGCAGTGACGACAGGGGACACAGACTCGGTAAGAGTTGGTAATACATGTGGATTAACAGATTTTGTATATTTACACATTTTCTGTTATAGTATATGATTAATTAAGATACGGAGGTTTCTATGGAACTACCAGAACTTAAGCAGGGATTACAGCAGATACAGGATGCACCTGCTGATAGTACTCCACCAGAAGCAGCACCGTGGGAACTGAATTATGATAACCTTATGGGCAGCTATGGCTCTTGGTTCAACAATAATCAGGGTCTGGGTGAAATGCTTCTTCAACAGCTTCGTATGCGCGGTGTTGATACACAGGCTGCTACTGAGGCTATGCTCCGTGAGATTTTGCAGGGATTAGTTGATGACATCAATGCACTGCAGCAAAGTCTCACAGGATTTACAAGTATGCTTGCACAGCAAGTGCAGAAGACACAGGCTGTAGCCGATTCAGTAAGCAATGCACTCAATCAGCAGAACCCTGATGCTATGGCAACACAGGTAATGCCACCACAGGACACAATGCCTGTTATGAATGACATACCACCTGACCTTGGAGGTGGAGAAACACCACCACCTGCTCCTGAGCCAAGTCCTAATGAAAGCAGTGCAGCATCTGCTCCGGCAGAGGAGCCTCCGGCACCACCTGCAGAAGAGCCTGCACCTGAACCGGAAAAACAGCCTGAGGGCACGCCTAGTGACAAGCGTATCAAGTATGTACTGTCTGATGCTACGGTGAAAAACATCAAGAGCAGATATGACATGCAAAAAGCACGTCCAATCAACAGCAGCATTTTGGCAGGATGTAGTGGAGGTTTCTAATGGTAGATAAACACTACAGCGAGCTTACGGACGATGAAAAGTACGATGTATGCTACAACACGGTTATGAACTCATTCAACGGACCTGATTTGTCCGAGGATGAGTTTTCACAGGCGATAGCTTACATAGACAGCATGCTTATGAGGGATGACCCTCTGCTTGGTATTGAAGGTGATGAGTCTGAGGACATGGCACCGGGTGGTACTGATGCTGATGAAACCGATGTCAACGGTGATGGTGACAGTGATGTTATTACTGCTGATACCAACGGCAACGGTGAGAAGGACACAGCTATCATAGCAGGCGACACTGCCAAAGAGGAAAAGGATGCTGTTAAGGCAGCCAAAGAGGACCTTGGTATGGATGGCGATGAACAGACATCCACAGGCAAGAAAAAAGGTGAGCTTGATGACGAGGATGACTGGACAGTAGTATCCGATGAACGTCAGAAGAACATCATAAGCGCATTGGCAGGCAGACTTTATTAGGAAGTACCTGCTTCGGCAGACTTTATAACAACTATCATAATTGGAGGTAAAAGATTATGATTACACAGGACCAGTTGGAAGCACTGAGTAAGCAGGTATTCATCACAGACTACCTGCTCAATGGTTTGTTCCCATGTCAGTCTGATATTGTCAGACTTATCCGTTCCAAGAAAAAGGAATGGAAGTTCAGCGACAAGTTTGAGTATCGTATGCTCCTTGCCAACACGAACACAGGTGGTACACTTAACTCACAGGTATATAAAGAGTCAGTAGGACTCCGCAAACCGGGTGAGCTTGAGTATGGTACATATCATGCTACATACGGAACTGTTACAGACGGTTTCGATGTCGATATGATGGTCAACCTTGAGACAAAGGAAAAGAGAGCCGCATTTGAGACGGACTATGCAACACGTATGCACTCACTCCGCAACAACGTAGCCGCTCTTTTCAAGAACTTCGCTATACATGGTCGTTTCGGTGTCGTACATCAGATTCGTGACTGTATTAAAGCACCTGAGTGCGGTGCTTCAAAGAACCCTGTAAACAACTGCCATACACCTGTACTCGGTACACCGTTTACAATCAAGACACCTGTAAACGTATTCAACAGCAACTTCAAACGCGGTAAGCTTCTTATCAAGACCAAGGAAGCTGCACCGTGGGGCGCAGCGGACGTTACAGAGCTTTACATGGTTCTTGACAATCAGCCTAACGAGCTTTCTCTCCTGCCTATCGGTACAACAGTATCTGAGTGGGAAGACGGACAGTTCCTTGAGGTTGCTCAGAACCGTGAAATCGTAGGTATGCCGGCTGATGCTTTCGGTAACTGGGATGCTGCTGCTATCACTGTTGCTGCAGGACCGTTTGCAGGTACTTATGACCAGTTCAAAGGTACTGGTACATACACAACAGACGATGAGGCTGTAACAGGTGCTATGGAAGGTATCGCTGACCTGTTCCCTTGGTACACAGACCCTGCGGACATGGAAACACGCCTTGGTATCGACCTTCCTTACCGTGGACAGGCTAACCGCCTCCGCTACTCAACAGAGCAGGCAGGTGGTTTCATCCTCCAGAAAGAAACTGGTGGACAGAAAGAGCACATCATCGATGCTATCATGCGTGGTGCATGGCTTACAAAGTCCACTGTACCGTATGCAGACATCGGTATTTGGATGAACCCGATTACACGTCTTGCAATTGGTTACGAGGAAGGTAACTCTGTACAGGTTCTCCGTGACAACTTCGTTGCCGGACCAATCGTCTACCAGAGAGGTGTTAAGACAACTGACTACCAGATTGGTAATCAGGTAATCAAAGAGGTAGTTGAAGACCTCAACATGCCTACAGATGTCATCATCATCGGACCAAAGAACGACCTCAGCTACAACTGTTGGGACAACGCTACATTCGAGATTGACAACTTCATTCAGGAAACATGGGGCAACTCAATGCCGCCAAAGATTCAGGATGTAAGTATCCCGAATGAGCTTCTTGCAAAGATGGACCTCTCTAACCGCATCACATACGGTGCTCCTACTCTCAGAGACGGTCGCCTTGCAACATTTGACAACGGTAACAACATTCGTCATCCGAAGAACGTTACACCTGTTGCTATGCATGAGATGGGTGCTCTTTACACAGAGTATCCGTACACATACACAGTTGTCAAACTGCGTGAGCCAATCACAGACCTTGGTACACTGTAATAGGTGTGCTTAAGAGGTGGTTATGAGTACTCCTGAGTCTGAGTTCTACAACTGGTTCTCCAAGAGCCGTGAACAAGCCATAAGCAAGAAAACTGGTAGGCATACTGCCAGAGGACTTCGCACAGGCAAAAAAAGTGGCTTTAAGTCAGAGATGGCAGGAGCTGAGAAACGTGTTCATAGTGACATGGACAATCAGGAGTACTTGAAAGGCTACCGTGAGATACGTAGCTCATTGACAGGTGATGTGTACAAGATGCCAAAGCATGACTATCAGCAGCTTGTGGACCACTTCAATGAGCATGTATCAAAAATATCACAAGCATATGCAGATGGAAATCAGGTCGCTAGGAACATACGTACTCCTGCCGACCTGATTGACTTTGCTTTTGAGAAAGACACACAGAAAAAGAACCTTGAGACGCAGGAATGTGCCGAGGGGCATATAAAACGTGTGTCATATAACCCTCTTTATATGTTGCTCAAAGTGAGCTTCCGTAAGAGGGGTGATGAGGTGGTGTTTTTTGATTTACCACCTAATGTTGCTGCAACACTGCTGATACATGCACGTGATGGCAACATGGGAACTTCACCCAGTGACGGCAGAACACGTCACATGGTGGGTATTGAGTTCTGGAACTTGGTAAGAGTCCGTGGTACACAGCACGATACACGGTACCCTTTTCAGTACACCATTGATAACCGTACAGGTAGTTGGGGTGGTACTGGTAAAAATGGTAACCCGATATATGAAGCTGACTATGGACGTAGACCCGGCTCTGGTGCTACTGGTAAGGGTACCAATAAGTATGCCTATGTAAACAATGAAGGTGTCATAGATATGGGTGAAGACCCCTATGATATGAGACGTAAGAACATAAGTGATGAGGAACGTAGTGCTTATCCTGTGAAAGAAAGACGTTACGAATGGGATGAGTACACACGTATGTACAACAAAGCAAACAGAGACAGGGTACATGACATGTCCACGGAAAACTTGGAAGATTGGGACATAGATGACATGGCAGAGTACTTTGATAACGATGGCAAGCTGCATAGCCTGTATAACAATCATTTTGCTAAAACACAAGGCAGTCTGAGGAAAAACCTTGAGCTTGCTAAGAAAATATATGAGTCCGGTCAGGATACCGTGTATAAGGATGACAAGGGCGAATACAGTGCTTCACCGGGAAGCGGTAAACGTCCGGTAAGTACTGAGGCAGCAGTTATAGAACTGCTTTACAAAACGAACTTTGACTTCCCAGAGCATAGGGAAGATTATTGACATGATAACGAACTTTGACTTTCCTGAATACAGGGAAGATTATTGATAAAGGAGCAATTATATGCGTATCAACAGAAACACACTCAACAGTATGATTATGGACAATCAGAGAAGAACACCTCTGTATCAGACAATCATCACTGATTTAGCAATCGTGGGAGCTATCAACCGTGAGGATGCAGAAATGCTCCTTGGCTATCAGATACCTGCTAACCTTAAGGTACCCGATGGTAGGTGCATAGAGGATAGCACAGCTACCGATGAGCTTGGTAAGCTCAAAGATATAGGTTAAGGAGGCATGTATGAGTGCATTTACATTCAGTAATGGACCGCAGGTTGGTCAGGCACCGACTACAAAAAGTATAACAGAGCTTATTGAGGCATATAGCACACTGTCAAGTGCGCTTCATGCACATATGCAGAATAAAGTAGACTCCACGGATGTGCAGGATACTGATGGTATTGCTGCTCTCACGAGTGAACAGTCTTCTGGTTATACACACAATATTCAGCCTGTACTTAACAAAATTGTCCGCTGCTTGCAGAACGATATCACACGGCTTACACAGGCTATTGCTGCTACTGATGCAGCTGTTGCTGCAAAAGCAAACAGTGGTGGTTCACAGCAGACACTGCAGGCAGTTGCGAATCAGCTCAGTACTGTATCCAGTATTGTAGGTGCAGGTGCCAACGAGGGTCTTAGAAAGAAAGTAGCTGACCTTGAAAGTGCACCTGCTAAAGCAACACAGGCTGACTTCAACGCCCTTAAAGCACGTGTAGGTGAAGATGACAATACAGGTTTAGGTAAACGTATCTCTGATATTGAAGTTGCTATCACTGAACCTGATACAGGTATTAATAAGCAGCTTGGTGACATTGATGAAGCTATTGAAACAATCAACGGTACTATTGGTAACAGCGATGCAGGTATCATCAAGGACATCAATGACCTGCAGAGTGACGTTACGGAGCTTCGTGCATCTGGACAGGACACGTCTGACGTTACGAACAATGTAAAAGTACAGACAGTCGAAGCAAGCCGTATTCAGGAAGGTTCAGTACATACTGGAAACATAAAAGTACTTGCTATTGGTAATGATGGCAGTGTCAATGCAGCGGATAAAATTGACTTTATCCGCTTCCTTAACAGACCTATGTTCTATGAAAGAATTGACGAGAACACGGTTGAGGAACACTACCTGCTCTCAGACAAAGAAGCCGCTGTTTACTGTGGTACACCTGTTGGTGCTGTTTTACAGTGGTGTGCCTATGAGAGTATTCCTGATGCCAGTGACCCTGACCAACACTTTGATAGCGCAATCAAAGTACCTGACGGATGGTTGGCATGTAACGGAGGGGACCTCACAGTACGTGAAAATGTAAATGGTACTCTTGTGTACATCGAGCAGTACAAGGCACTTGCTGAGTCAGGTCTTCTTGAATGGAAGGACATAGGTCATACACAGCTTATACTTCCACGTATTGACCGCGCCATTATCAAGGTAGCAGGTCCTAATGTCAACACAGTATACAACCGTTTCAACGTGGACTATTCCAACTATGAGCTTGTTACCATGCTTAATGCTATCAGAACACAGCTTGAATCAGCAAATGCACGTGCTGTTGCTCAGGATGAGGAACACAGCGAAATGCTCGGTGTATACCATGACGAGGACACAGATACGAACAAGAGTGCTCTTGCTGAGGCTGTTGAGACACATACAGCACAGCTTGCGGACACTGCTGAAAGTGGACTGCAGACACGTATCGCTGCTGAGGAACAGGCTGATGTTGCAGGCAACACATTGCTCCTTAGGTACCTGCAGAATAAGAAAGTATATTCGACAGCAGGTGCGTTGCCACTGGTATCACCTGACAATGATGGTAATACATGGAATGACAACGACACGGCTCTTGTATTTGATGGCAGTAGCATAAGTACGTATCGGGCAGCAGTAACTGTTACTGCCGAGGGTAACGTAGTTAAGTGGACAGAGGTAGTCTGATGCTCAGTATGATAGAAGTGAACCAGATGCTTAAGGAGAACTTCCAAAGGCAGCTGCAGGACGTGAAAGACCTCCCTGAGGACCTTGCACGTGGTTACAAAGCATGGGTTAGGGGACTTGTGAGAGCTGCATCACAACAGATAGCAGCTGCACAAGCTACACAGCAGGAACAGGGGCAGCAGGGTCAACCTGAGGCAGGAGGTGAGTAATGGATATGTTCAACGCTATGAACGCTATGCAGAACCCACAGGGTGTTATGATGCATTATATGATGCAGGGAATGATTTCTCAGCATCCTGATATGTGGCAGCAGGCACAACAGATGCTTGCTGATAAAAATAAGAAACAGCAGCTTGCTGCTCTTAGGAACCTGTACAAGCAGAAAGGTATGGACCTTGATACTGTAGCAAGACAATGGGGGATAACATTATGAGTATTGATGAGCTTAAAGAGAAAGAAGGCGTGCTCCGTGAGTGCTTCATGGAGAAACTTGAAATGTTGAACGTGAACGGTTCCAATGACATGTGTACTATTAAGTGCATTAAAACATATGGGGCACTGTGGCATTACACACATCAGCTGCTCATGGCAGAGGAAAAGGATGATGCCATGAAAACTAATGCAAGCACCACAACCGCTGACACGATGGACATACGTGCCACTGGCATAAAAATGTCAAACAGTAAGTCATAGAAGCTTATCATGCGTATTGTAAATCAAATAGTAATGCATAGGTAGTCAGCTGACCTTAAACGTGCATGAAAGGAGATACTTATGGAAATAACATCAGGACAGCCTAATGTGACTGTAGGCGGTAATGGCATGGGCGGCGATTGGGGTATCATGTTCCTTGCTTTCCTTGCTATGATGGGCGGCGGTTTTGGTGGTTGGGGCGGTCGGGGACCTGCTCCTACAGGTGACCAAGCACCTGTGTCATCGGCACAGTTCCAGTCAGGCATGAACTTCAATGACCTGCAGGACCAGAACCGTGATATTAATAACAATGTCAACAATGTGTATCATGACCTTGCGCAGAACATGGGCGACAAGTACATGGAACTGCAGAGGGACATTGCTGCCAACGCAGTGACACTGCAGCAGGTTCAGGCAAAACAGGCTGAGTGCTGTTGTGCTATCAAGCAGGAAATCTCTGCTCTCAATCTTGAGAACGAGAAACGCTTCAATGCACTCAGCACAAAGATGGACCAGAACGAGATTCAGCGTCTCCGTGACAAGGTGCAGAACCTTGAGGCGGATATGCGCATGCAGGGTGTATTCCGTATGCCACAGGGCTATACGTTCAACGCAGGTCCGGGACCTTTCGCAGCTGCACCTCTTCCGCCTGCTCCCGGCTTTGGCTTTGGAATGTAACGGAGGATAACAATGGCTCTTAACAAGTATCTTGATGACAGAGGGTTGGGTACCCTTATACACGAGATACGCCGCAGCATGGTCGTTGCGTACAAGATAAGAGGCAGTGCCATATATGCAGATGCTGCGTATGTGGCACATGCTCAGAATCAGGACTTAGGCTACTGGTCTGATATTGATTCTGTCGGTATATGGCAGCGTATCAACGGTGTATGGACAAAGCTCACTACCTTTGAGCAAGGTTGGGTATTTAATATTGCGAACGAGTTCCATACGGCAAACGATGACTTCGTAGAGGGCAATGATGTGTGGGTTCCTGCAGGTACAAACATTGTTGTCGCTGAAATCACAAGCAGCAACAATATGCCTGTGTACAAGTGGGACCTGCTTGGTAAGACAGTAGACACATCTATCTATCAGACAAAGCGGCTCGTAAGACCGCTTAATCTCTTTACCAATGAGATTTCACCTGCTTATGCGACACACAACTTGCTTCCATCACAGGAAGCTAAAGCATCCAATATGCAGGTGACCGAGGGCATGATTGCCATTATGACAGATGCTTCCGAGTATGGCGATGTGTACAGGGCACACCTTACTACTGCTTCTGACCCTGCCATGTGGGATATCACTTGGACCAAGCTTGGTAATCAGACTACTGTTGAAGGTGCGCTTGAGCTTATGGAAAGTCTGCTTCCTAACACAGTAATTACTGACCAAGAGATTATTACTATGTTCAATGCTTAGTGCATTGGCTCCCCGAAAAAGATGTACTCAGTAGCTAAGCTTATTGAGGATTCTTCCTAGGGTGCTTCGTATTGACCGGAGGTTTTTATGTATGTACAAAGAGTAACTGCAGAAAGCATCGCTGTAAGCGGTACAGGTGCTACTGCTGAGACGACAATAACAGTACCTGCTACATTTACACCTGTAGCAGGTGGTATCTATGATGTTCTGATTAGTGCACAGGTACCGGCAGGTACTGATGGCACTATACTCAGTATAACCAATGGAACGATAGAGGGCAGTGTGTACCAGAGATACAACGGTAACTATGCCCGGTGTCGTGCACTTGGTTGGAGAAAGGTAATCAGGGTACAGTTCCTTGATGACCCTGCACACTACAACCTGCTTGGAGTAAGGGGATAACCGATGCTTAATGTACTTAATGATACTCCTGTATACAAGTCAAGTGAAATCGACAAGCTTATTCAATCCGCTAACGGATATGAGATAGTTGATACACTTCCTTCTATTGCAGGTGCTAATGTAGGTATCATTTATTACAAGAAGACAGGTACAACGGTGCCGGATGTTAAAGGTTATAGACGTGCTGATGATATAGACAGCACTCGTGACCTATATCCGACACCTACGGCACTTTACAATACACCTGTGTATCAGTATCTTCCTGCCCTGCTTCCTTATGTTATAGGTAAGGATAATACAGGACACAGAATATGGTGCACAATGACAACAAACATACAGAACAGCGTTCCACTTAGTGATGATGAGATACGGACTATATGGCATAACTATGACCACATATCCCCTGTGCTCACAGTAGTGGAACCATAAAGGAGTGGTTATGTGGGAAACGATAGGGAGTGTGCTTAACGGTACAAATGTGATGGTCATACTCGGATTCATAATCATTGCGTTGGTGCTTCTGGCTATACTTATAAAGCATGGTTATATACGCATACAGACAAAGGCACTTAAGATAGGTGATGCTTCCGAGATAGAGCGCACGATAGTGCAGCAGCAGATTGACCAAGCACATCTGTACATTATGGCGTTGGAAAACAAGATATTGAAACTGCAGCCTGACACAGGTGACAGCTACTTTGCTAAATGGGCACTGGAGCGTGTGTTTGATGAGGTTGTGCAGTGGATTACGTTCAATAACATAAGCAATGATAATGCTTATGTACATGTAAAACAGATGAAGATGTGCAGTCTGGTGTACTCACTGAACCCCGGTGATGCTTTCAAGACACCTGAGTTCAGAAAAAGAGTTGACAACTGGGTTGCAGAGTTGATAAGTATGCTTATTGACATACGTAAACTATACTCGAAGAAAGGAGTACAGCATGAGTTCAAGGAGGACTGAGCGATGTATGCTAAAAAGATGCTTTTTGTGTTTTGTATTGCTTGTTTTTTGTTCGTTTCATGCGTTAGCTCAAAACGAGTTGACGGAGACATACTTGACTATCAGAGACAAGTTGGTGTCCTTGAAGCAAGAATCAGCGATTATGAGCGAACAATTGCTGAGTATGAGCGAACAATTGGCAGAACGGTCACAGAGCTTGAGAGCATCCGAGAGCGAGCGAACAGCTTTGGTGGAACAATCGAGGAAGTTATCAAACTCCTTGATGACTATCAACGGACAGTTGAACGCCTGCTACGAGACTATAACAGAATTGAGGCATCAACTGGAAGTCAGGACGATAGTGGTAACTGTCCTGATTATACTGCTTTTCCTTAGAGTACTAGGTATGCTTCTAGGGTATATACTATACGCTAAAGGTGTCAAGCTTCCAAGGTGGCTTGATATTCTGCTATAACAGGAGGTTGATATGTTCCAGTTTACAAAGAAAGAGAAGTATTCATCCAAGCGCAAGTGGGAGCAGCCTATGGAGCGTGTTGAATACGATGACCAGAGCGGTCAAGTGTACAATGCTAAGCAGACCAAGACCATCGAAATCACTAAGGACGGTATCTACAGTGTCACGCCTGATACCCATATGCTCTTGGACAATGTTGTGGTCAACGTAGAAGTTGATAAACAGGATGTTGACATTTATATGGAGGACGTAGACACCACAGGTGGTGACGTTGAAATTACACCTGATACAGGCAAAGTGATTGGTAAGGTCACTATACATGCAGGACACGCCCCTGCTGACACAGGTTCAGGTGACAGTGGTTCTGATTCTGGTTCAGGTGGTACATCAGGTGACAGCGGTACAGGTACTAATCCGTAATGTACACAGACAAAGTTGCTTGCGCTGTCTTTCATGACTCTTGAGAGGTAGTGCGAGCAAGAAGAAAAGTGATATACTGAGGTGATTCACATGAAGCCATATGAGCTCTATAACTTTATAGCACACATTCCCCATGATGCCTATACTACGTCAGGGGACAGTGTGCAGTGGTGTATCAAAGTAGATGATATTGATAAACGTATCCGGCTGATATTTGAGGAATCAGCAGACAAGCGTGACTGGATTAACAACTTCAACTTTCCTGTCAAGATTTACAAGAAACAGGAGAGTTGTATGCTTGCTGCACGTGGATGGGGCAATGCATGGAAGTCATGTAATGACGAGGTAATGGCTGCTCTCATAAAGGCAGCAGAGGAGCATCCTGACTATATTATTGAGATATGCGGATGGAGCTATGGCGGAGCAATGTCCATTCTTGCGGCAGAGGATTTCTGCTACAGGACTCACATAAAGCCAGTCGTTACCACGTTTGGTGCTCCTAAAGTAATATGGGGAAAGAGGACACAAAAATATCTCACTGGGTGCATGACAGGACTGGCACAGTACATGCATGTAAATGACTGTGTACCGCTCATGCCACCGTTCCCCGGTTACAGGCATGTACATAAGGACAAAATAGGAAAAGGGTTCTGCTTTCTGAGACTGTTCAACCCTAAGAAATGGCATACAGTATATGGGGAGGCTCAGCTTTATGCTTGTTAATAAGGAGGAACTTCTATGACTTTTATAAAGAAGCTGATACCTGACGGTATACCCTGTGACACGAAACAGAAGTTTGATAAGGGTCAGCCGAGCATCATAACGATACACTGGGTCGGTCCTTATCCCGGACAGACACCTGACATGGTGCGTGACTGGTGGATTAAGTCAGGCGGAGAAGCATCCGCGCACTACATTATCAAGGACGATGTGTGCATGCAGTGTTGGTCTGACGACAAGATAGCGTGGCATGCAGGATGCAGAGCAGGCAACACCACGAGCATAGGTATAGAAATTATACCACAGGACGTGGACGGAAGGTTCAGCAAGCAGAGTATCAAAACGCTCAAAGCATTGCTCAACAAGCTTGGTAAAAAGACGGTGGTGCGCCACTTCGACTGGACAGGCAAGGACTGCCCTAAGTTCTACTGCAACAGTAATGAATGGAAAGCACTTCTCAAAACACTTGGAGTAAGATATGAGTAGTCCGAACGACAGAATAATACTTACTAGGGGCAACTTGCAGGCTCTTATTGACAAGATAACTACCCTTGGTATAGAAGATATAGGCATTAACTTACATGATATGCCAAGGATTACGCCAAAGGACTTGTCACCTTATGTCGCGGATGGAACGTTATGGAAGCGCATCGCCGGAACGGACGGCTTCTCTCTGTTCGAGGATATTTTCGTGGGCGACTACATCCACATGAGCCGCGCCATAAGCGCATATGAGCGCACGGAGCAGTATCCTACGACAGGCTCGGAGTACGTCACGATTGCCGACCTTGACGGAGCGTGGGGGCGCGGAGACACAAACCCGATTAACTACCACCATGTGATAATGGTTCCGGGCAAGGGGCTCGACCCCACGGAGAAACAGCACTTCGGACGGTCGAGGATGAATTCAGGCGATGACACGACAGATGGATACGCCGGAAGCGAGATGCACACCACCACTATCGGGGCGGTCGCGAGTTCGGGAAGCACGACACCTACAGCGACGATAAATCAGCAACTCTATGCGGAGTTTGGCTCTCACCTTAAGACCGTGCGCGAGCTAGTATCGAACGGCATCAACGGAAGCGGCTACAACCGTTCCGGCAGCGCGACAGGATGCTCTAATAACCGGATATGGACGAGCGTACAGGCGATACTTTTGAGCGAGATTGAGGTGTATGGCTCTATCGTATGGAGTTCGTCTGGATATGACACCGGAGCGGCAGTCCGGCAGCTCGCCTTGTTCCAACGGAGCGAGGTTGCACGCAATAACATGAGCGGATATTACTGGCTAAGGGACGTTGTTTCTGCGACTGGTTTTTGCGGTGCCAGTAACACGGGTCTTGCTAGCCACGCCGGCGCGAGCCTTGCGGGTGCATGTGTCCGCCCTCGCTTCATACTTGCGTGATTTAATAGCATATAATCCGTATAATAAAAAGGCTCCCTGTAACAAGGGAGCTCTAATCATTTTACTGTATGCTGTTCTATGCTTATTATGTAGGTCTTTCCGAAAAGCTTCTTTAATTTCATAACAGTGTAGCCGCTGTTGTAGCAGTCAATGCTCGTCTCTGCTCTTTTGAAGAGAAGCAGGAAACTAATCACTATACCTTTCCACAATCTTGTCAAACTCCTCTTTAGTAATCTCAATATTCTTAACTGGTGTGTAATCGAAGTAGCGTTGTATCTCGATGTACTCGCCAGTGGGACAATCAACACCAAGTATACCTCTGCCATATATTGTTCCATCTTTTGATGCTTCCACTGTGTGCACGATGTAAGCAGGTGCTTTGCTCGGACAGTAAGGCATTAGGATAGGAAACATCTCATCTATTATCCTGCTTGCCTGACTGCAATGGAACCTGTTACCTGTACTTTCAATATCGATACATACTACACGGTTGTTGTCACTGTACCACACCCTTCCGTCTTTTTCTACATGTTTGAAAAGGCTTGACATACGAGCGCACTGGTATACAGCATCAGCACCATGCTTTAATGCACTTACTTCATTCCAGTTCTCAGGAATATCCTCAATAGGTGTAAGCGGAAGCTCATCAAGCAGTCGTTTCAGTATCATCCTTGTCATGCCGAAAGATGCACCTGAGTGCTCATCTTCCATAACTGACTTGTACGCTTTCAGTGCGCTCTGATAGCAAGTACATCCGTAATCGAATGATTTGCCATCCCAATTAGGATTCTCATGCTTACATGCAATCCTTACCTCGTTCTCTGCCCATGATGTCATTGACATATCAATCTCCTTTTTACTTGGTTATGCTGCCCACCGCAACGGATAGGCTACTACCTTTACGCTGCCCACCAACAGCTGTTTTGCCTGTTGAACACGCCTTTCTGCATATCATCCCATATGTCATGGTCCCAGTATCCCCAGTTAGGACCAAGCTCACATGCCGCTTTCATAGGTACCTTAAGCTTGTCATGGAAGGACATATCCATAATATGCTTAAGCTCTGCGTTTGCTTCTGCACCTTCCTTGTTATATGGTACAGACACTACGTTCTCATCATGTACGGTAAGATGCATCTTAAGTACATTGAACACTCCTGCATCCCATGCTGTAAGCAAAGCGAACTTAAGTATGTCTGCCGCACTTCCCTGTATAAGCTTGTTAAGCATCTTGTACAAGAAGTCATTCATCTTTCCTGTAGCAGGGTCATATATCGGCTTAGGCTTGTGCTGATACCTACCACCTATGGTCATCACATATCCCTGCAGCTTCGCTAAGTTCTGTACCACTTTCATAGTGTCACGTATAACCGGAAGACGTGCATGATAGTCATTGTATACTTTCTGCGTGTAGTCTTCAATCGTCATACCATGCTCATCAGCCATCTTCTCAAAGAGCACATAGTTGCTCTGCATAGCTTTCTGCCACCCCATGCCATAGATAACACCATAGTTGAACGTCTTAACAACCGAGCGTGAAGGTATACCTGTTGCCTGCATAGCAACTGTGTGGAAGTCAACACCTGAGTTCGCCTGTTCCCTGAACCATGCTGCTTGTTGACCTTGTGCAAAGTGACCAAGAAGCAAGTACTCAATCTGTGAATAGTCCAGTGCTGACATCATACAGCCTTCCTCAGGTAAGAACAGCTCACGCATAGCCTGACCATATGAATGACCTACTGCTTTATCACGTGCAGGTATCTGCTGCAGGTTAGGTTTGCTACATGCAAAGCGACCAGTGACTGTACCACCATCCTCACGTTTATTAGGTGAGAAAGTACAGTGGATGCGGTTATTACTTAGGATACAGGCAGACATACCACCATACATATATGTATTGAGCAGCTTCCTGTAACCGTTTGCTTCCACTATGAGAGGTATCACAGGATAATGCATAAGTCGTGCTGTTGCAGGTGCTGCCCATGACTCAGCACCAGTAGGTGTCAGCACAGGTGAATGTATACCCATTGCGTTAAGACGTATACCAAGCTGCTTTGATGACCCAAGCATTTCTTCTGTCACACCATAGGTGTTTTCAAGTATACTTAGCTTAGCAGCAAGGTCACTTTCAATGGTAGCTGTGAGCTTCTTCATCTTCTCACGGTCAATAAGTACACCACGTTTCTTCATCTGTACAATGAGCGGAGTAAGCCGTACATCGACCATGTAAGCATCATACACGTTTTTCATCTTTGCTTCCTGAGCAAAGTAAAGGTTATACGTAGCACGGCAGTCCTGCTTGTTATACTCAATCATACTGTCACGGAACTCAGGAAAGTTCTCCCACAGGAACAAAGAGTGCTTCCACAAGCTGTCAGTCTTCTTTATCTTACGTCCTATGTCCTTTGCCTTACGGATAAGCTCATCTTTGTGCAGGTCATACCAAGCTTCGATTGTCTGTGCTTTGTTTTTACCTGTCACCTTAAATGCTTTACAACAGGCATCAAGGTCAAGGTCAGCATACTCATTTATATAGGTCATACGTGTCATAGTATCATGGCAATCACCACGTATATTCACATCATATCCGCATACGAGCCACGAAAGGTCGTATATCGCATTGTGGAACACTTTATCACATGATTCATCTTCCATCATGCGTACAAACTTCGACCATCCGGTTGTATTAGGTATGTGTACACGTGCCTCATTGCCGTCATAAGTACCTACGCACAGCAGACGTGAGCCATCATCATCTAGCCTGCTTCTGGACCTGCATGAACCGTCACCTTTGTCCTTAAGATTCGGGTCATATGTCTCAACGTCAACAGCTATAAGCGGTTTCATCATTTACCTCTAAAGTGCTGTAGTTTTCAAATAACGGACATGGAAACTCACCACGCTTGAACATGCCCTCTCTCAGCATTCTTGTACAGCTGTGGTAGCGCAGGCACTCGTTATAGCACCATGACGTGTATTCCTCAAAGTTATCTGTTGTGCGTTTATCCATATAACTACTCCGGGTCATAGTGATGTGGGTCAAGAATAAGCTCAAGGCGTTCGTGTGCTTTACGTGTGCCGAGCATCAGGTTGTCAATGTCATTGTTGTTCCTGTCACCGTCTATGTGATGTATAGCCATGTTGTCAGGTATCTGGTCAGGCTCAATGCCAAGTGCATTTGCCATGACCTTGCGATAGTACTCGATGTACCTGCCCTTGTACCATACTCGTTCACTGTCGTGACCATCGCTTATTGGCTGTTGTCCTTTTTCAAGAACACCTTTAGTAATTTCTTCCTTCATAAATGCCTCCTTGCAGTGGTATAAATAAAAACGCGGGTCAGCAGCGGAGAAGTATGACTTAATATGACTGCTGACCCACTCGCTTGCGCTTACCATGTTCCGGTCACATGGCTGACCACCCTTCCCAAAAACTAATTAATTAGGAGTCTACACACGGCATAAATTGGCAAATGCCCTATGTCTTTGCTGTGGTCGGAGTTGAACCGACAGTACCTGAACGGTAGTTGTATTGGAGTTGAACCGACAATACATGTGCCCACACATCACAGCAACTGTTTACTTTTTAATATGCTACATCATCCGAGTACTCAGTACTTAATGACTCTCCTCTGTCCCTGCTGCCCTGCAGCTGTATATCTTTGGCATCAACAACAAAGTCAACATAGGTCTTACCCTCGTTGCTTGTCCACTCGTTACGACCAAGCTCACCAGTAACACCTACTGCCTGACCTTTCTTAAGGTAATCAACAATCCGTTCACCACGGTCACCCCACATCTGTATCTTAACAAACAGTGTCTTCTTGTAGTCGCCATAACCTGTGTTGATTGCTGCACTTACACTGAGTATCTTTTTACCTGTAGCAAGTGTCCTGATGCTTGCATCCTGTGTAATATGCGCTGTAAATGTGAATGAGTTAATATCTGCCATTACTTTGTACACCTCCTAAGTTCATCAAGATATTTCTTTGTCTCAAGAAGCAGGTTGCATCTCAGCTTCGGGTCCTGCTCTTTGTTTGCCCTTTTCTCAAGCTTGCTTATTTTTCTGGTAAGCTGCCACTTGTAGAACTTGGACTTATACTTCCTGTTGAGCTTCAACTGTTTTCTGACACTCTCACTTGTCACACCTTCCATTACTTATCTCCTTTCTCTGGTAAGTTGCTTACAAGCGGCTTATCACCCGGACACTCAAAGTGCAGCAGGAACATGACATTACATGCTACATGAGCAAGGTGGTTAAGTCCTGACTCAGGGTCAACTTTTTCACCTTTACGCCAAGCATTGAGGTGCCGTCTGAGTGCAGCATAGTACCTGTTCACAGGGTCCTCGACATTCTCCTGCCATGAATCAGGAGCGTACTTACCTGCTCCATAGGTGAGCACTGCTGCAAGCTGTTCCTCTATATCAGGTGTAATAAGGTCGAAGCGAAGCTTTCCGGCATCGAACTTCATGTCTGGTTTTGATGGGTCTTCAACTACTGTTGGTTTGCTGTTTATTGTTGGTTTATACATTACTTTCTCCTAAAAAGAAAGGCACACAGCTGCCTATCGAATAACCCTAGTACATACTGTGTGCCCAAGTAAGATTTTGCTTACTGAACATCTTCCTCATCAAGCTCACCGCTTGTGAGTGCAAGAACACCTGCTTTTGTAGAAGCGAGTTTGTTCTTAATCTGTTCCTCAAAGAGGTCCTTGTTGACAATTGCACCACGTACAGCCTTAACAAACTTCGTGATATTTGTGTTCGGTTTCTGTGGGTTAGGTACTACGTCAACTACAAGGTCCCACTGGAAAGCAAAGATAGGTGCCTGTGCACCGTTTGGAAGCAGCTGACCTTTAAGCTGACTGTTCCATGCTTTAGCTGTCTTCATCGAAGATACGGTAGGATTGAAATAAAGTACACCATCCTCAGGATACTCAGGCAGTACAACAGCGTACACGAAAAGCTCCTGTACCTCGTTGCCTGTGTCAGGGTTAAACATCTTAGGATAACCCTTTTTACCTTTCGGTGGTTCACGTGTCTCTACAGTGATACCTCCGACAGGATATCTGCCGACTGTACGTCCGTTTGCAGGGTCACGCTCTGACCAGATAGTGCGGAACGCTATCGGTACTACAGTAACTGTGTTACCATAGTTACGTCCTGTGGCACTGTTATGCCATGTACCAACAGGGTTGTCAGCATCCTCTGCTGCTGAGTCCGGCTGTACCATGCCAAGGAATGATGCTGCTACAGCACTTGCCCCCATGTCCTCGAAGCCCTGTCCTTCCATTCCTTCCATAAAGCTCATGTCTTCTGTCATAAGTTCCTGTGCTGCCGCATTTGCAGTATTTGTAGCCATTTTTGCTACCTCCATAAATAATATTTATAAGCCAACTGGCTTATATGACTAATATATAGCCAAAGCTGCCGGAAAATAATTTTTAATTAAATATACCGTATCAGCTTCTGCTTTATAGCGTTCGTTACCACTCCCTGCATAAGTGCAATCATTTCAGGTGCAGTAAGGTATACCCACTTACCTAGTTCCTTTACGCTATTAAGCCTGTCAGTAGGTACAAAAGCAACGAACTGACCCTGATGATAAGTACTAGGCAGGTTGCTTTTTTCAATAATAGTGAACTCTTCGATTGTGAACGCATTGTCTGCACATACTCTGCTTACCATCCTGTTTGCCCCACCGGGTACATTGGTCAAATTAAGGTATGCTGTAGGCACAAAAGGGAATACTTGTATGTGCTTAATAGGCGAGCGTACAGGTGTATTCGTAACACGGTACTGCAGTCCCGGTGGTGTACCTTCGCCTTTGATAGGATGTACACCAGTACCTGTTATATCGATGTCTTCAATGTTATCCCAGAAACTACGTACATAAGGTATATATGGTATAAGCTTTGAATTAAGTACAAAGTTCCATACAGGGTCATCCAACTTTTCTATGTCTGCCATTACTCAGCCTCCTCTTTTGTATCATCCCATTTATCATTATATTCGTCTATCTCAGCATCTATCTTACGTATAAGTGCTGAGTTCCTACGTGTACGCCAGTAACCTATCTCATTGGGTTTCTTGTACTCTGCTATATGTGGCAGCAGTACATCATCCCATGCTTCATCGGCTGAATAGCCAAGTACACGCATCAGCCTGTATGCAGGGAAGAACAAATGCTGACGGTTACCGTTGAACTTGTCATCTGTCCAGAATGAACCATCAATGATTGCTTCAAGTGCCTCAAGGTACTCAGGACGTGTAGGATACAGAGGTGTACCATGCTCTTGCTCATACCTCTTAAGTGGTCTACCAAGCCATTGCTGATATATTGGTCGCCAGTCAAGTGTGTATACATGTGACCAGTCCTCAGCTACAAGTTTCTGCTCACCATACACAAGCAAACCATGTGCACTTGTTACACGGTCCAGTGTGATAGGTGAACGTGTAAGTCTTGCAGGGTCACAGCATGACTCATCGAACACCAGTTTACTTGACAATGTTGTAGCAAGGTATGCATGCAACCATTTATATTCATCAATGTTGTTCGGTGCATCAGCTACACGTACAAGCAAGTGATATGATTTAGCGCCTGAATACACAATGCGTGCAACAGTGCCCTCATCAAAGAGCTTGCGCGATTCATTCAAACTATAATGAAGACGTTCCTTATACAGCACGTCTGCACGTATCTCTGAACCCTCACCATGTGTGTCTATCCACTCAGCAGCATGCTTCTTTTCCTGCTCATACTGCATTTTGGTAGGCTCATCCGATTCAAATAAGAATGTATCCAGATACTGTACATTAGCTGTCTTGTTACCCTTAAGCGAAGTAACACCCGGTTTCATTTCGTTCACGGTCTCATAGCATCCGTTCTCACTTGGCTTGAAGTTCTTATCAACACGCAAACGTTCACCTATACGGTGCTGTACCATCTTAGGTGCTGTCTTCATAAGCTGTATTCTGCCCACAGGATTCTTGTGCACATCCTCTACTAAGCAGAACTTAGCCGCAGCAGCTGTCCTGTACCTGCCTGCTACATTAGTAAAGCCACCTAGCAAAGGGTCCATGTCAGGCATGATTGCTATACCATAGTCAGCTATGAGCCAAGGACCACAATCATATATACTACGTTCAACTACAGAATGAGTATACGGCTTCATCGTCTGCATCTCATAGAACACAAGCGGTCTACATAGGGCGACAAAAGCACTGTGCTCTTGGAAAGCTGGCATGTACTGTATTGCACCTTCATGCTGTACAGTGTCCGTGATAACTGTACCGTCATCCAACTCCTTGACCACCTTCTTCTGTAGCAGTGATTCCTTGATGAATGGAGCGAGTGACCTGAGTATAGCTTCAATCTCAGTAGCCTCGGTAGTACGTGGCAATGTAAAGCATCGCTTGTATGCTGCTGTCTTTGGGAAGTTACGTAGCTCTACGGCAGCAATGTCAGCACGTGTAAACAGCTCATGCTTGAACTGTGCTATAAGGTCACGGTCTTCTATAAATGATTTACCTACTTTGTTAAAGTTAGCATCATAGCCATAAAGCTTAGTAAACACTTCATCGGCAAGTTCACTTGTCTTACGTGTAAAGTTAGGGTCTGATTCCATAATCATAAACCGCCTTTGGTCCTCACGACCATCAAACTTAATAGGTACGTCCTTATTCGTTGTCATTATGAAATCTGTGTATGATTCCTGATATATAGGGTCAATACCTTTCTGTTCCTTACGTATGGTAGTAGCTGTAGCACGTGACTTCAACGCACCTGCAGGATTGCGCTTGTCAACCTCTTCTTTTTCTTCCTGACACACGATAAGTGCATCCGCGTAATCTGCATTAAACCTTGCAGTGGAATCATACTGGTCAGAAACAATGACGTTATCCTTACCAAAAAGTCCTTTACATATTACCTCAGCAAAAGTAGTCTTACCTGAACCTTGTGTACGTGACACAATGATAGGTACTACCTGTGTTTTTACTGTAGGATAAAGTAACTTTGCTCTCAGCCATGCGAGCAGGTGATATGCACACTCTCCTGCTATGTGCTCAATATATGTGTAGATGTGTGAAGTGTCTGCACCTGTCTCTTTAGCAAACACTGGAAAAGGCTTGGCTATATTAAAGGCATCCTTTTCCTCATCATAGTATCCTGTGGGAACTGTATAGTCACGGTAATACAGCGGACGATGCACACCATCTGACTGCTCACCTGCTATGTATGCATGGTCATAGTACTCAAAGCCTTCCGGGTGCCAACGCACTGTCTCGACTCTCTTTCCTTGACGCTGCTCGTAGAACAAAATGTTACCATAGTACTGCTCAAATGTACTTGGTAACATGATTTCACCTTTATGTGATACGCAAAGGAACTGATGACCCATATTGTGAAAGAGCACCTTGTCAAGCCTATGGTCATGTGCCCATTTCTCAAGTTCCTCAACACTGTCAAACCCTATCCCCTGCTGCTGCTTCATACCTGCCATGAGCAGCTTTATCTGGTCCTCTGCTGACCTGTATTTGATTCCGTATACTTCATCATATAGGTTGCTCATATCCACCTCTAAAGAAAAGTGTGCCTGTCTTATTAAGTACACTGCGACAACAGCATACCTGAGAAAGACAGGCAGAAACTCAATGCGAGTGGAAGGAAACCTATACGTTACGCTTTACAGCAATAACAACTGATTCAGGAAACAACACATGACTGTCACTCAGGCGCAACTTCTCACCCTGATAGTTGTACGGATGCACCATAAGCACATCACCTACCTTTACGTCCTTTACATCAGGACCTACTTTGACAGCAGTGAGTACATGTGCTGCATTTTCTTTAGCGTTATCACTAAGTATGATACCTGACTTAGTAGCCTGTATCACAATCTCAGCGATTATGTAGTCACGAAGCGGTGTAGTCTCATCGACATTGAACTTATTCTCCATTGCAAAGCTCCTTTTTAGTTCTTAGGCATTTCAATTTCAACTGTAGTAACTTCCTGAAAGTGTATGCAATCAGGAATCTCATCAATAGCAAACTGCTGCACACCAGTAGTAGCTCCGATACCATCTTTAAGGAATGACTTAAGCCGTGCTGTATTGACCACAGTGTTCTCAATGAATGGTATCTTGTTCTTCTCCAGTGCTTCCATGTCAGCTGCTGACACAGTAGCATCGTGCTCAACAATGTGACCGCCGCCATGTTCACGAAGCCATTTGACAATCTTTGCTCTGTCTGCATCATTCTTGTTAGGCTGACAATAAAAGTTATGCTTAATTGCCAATGTACCACCTGTAGCAAGTGAAATTGAGTTAACACCACAAGCGTGCATCTCTGATGGAATCACAACATTTGCATAGTGCTCATACTCTTTCTTAGCTGCTTCCGCTGCTGCAGCAGTAGCAAGCTGTTTCTCTTTAAGCTTCTTAAGCTGCTCACCCATGTCAGCAAGGTGCTTAAGTATCTGCTTGTCACTGTTCTCTACATTCAAGTAGTCATAGTTATCAGACATTTACATCCTCCGGTTTAAGTTCTGACGTCTTTTTACGCATGGCATCCGCCATGTCATGTACTGATTGTTTTACTAACTGTGCTGAGCCAATGACTATATTGTTTATTACCTGTGCTTTCTGTTCTGCAGGCATATCATCTGGTAGTTTGCTCTCAGCTTCCTCATAAGCTGCTATAAGCTCATCAGCAAGTTTATGTGCCGTATCGACGAATTGCTCATGAAGCTGCTGTTTATCATTTTCTGTCATTATTACCTCCGTGGCATAACTACATGATAAATGGATGAATGTTATAAATTTTATTTTTAATTAAAATTTATAACATTCATATACGTTTAACAAAATCACGCTGTACACCACCAAGCTTATCTGCCCATGCTTCCCAAGGCAAGGAATAATACCATTGTGCACGTCTGCTGTCCGCCCACTTCTTGTGAAACAGTCTGTCTGCTATGTTGAACGTAAATGACGGCAGACCTATGAGCACTAAGTACAGCGGTCCGAAATACATGGACTGCAGCTGATGACCGTGCTCATGCATAAGCATGTTCTTAGTCGTAAAACCTGACACCAGTATGTAGCTACCGAGTGATACTGCCCAGTAAAACCGTTTCCTATATGTGCTCCAGTACGTTGTACCTTCCGCGCTCATTCTGGATGCCCTCGTAAAAAGAATAACAAGCAGGGCAAGCAAATGCTGTGGCAGCTGCCATATCCAAAGTAACATCTTAAGCATTACTTACCTCCTCGTTACTACAAAGTAACACCTTAATCATTACTTACCTCCTCATATTCAATATTGAACTTCTCCATAAACTCCTGCTTCTCACGTACAAACACTTTGCCATTACGTATATACACAACTACCTCGGTACCATCCCGGCTATTAGTACAATCGAGTGCAGCATCATAGAGCACAGTGTACTTGTTGCCTGTTTTCTTGTGGCACACGACTTGTCCAACAACAGGTGTTACTATTCTAGCTGCCATATAGTATGCAACAGCATATTTCACAGGTATAAATCCATCATACTCATGTATCTCGTCACGGTCTATCTTGTCAAAGGGCATACAATCTGCTTCATTACAAGTATGCTTATCATTCAAGTACGCCTTTGCACACTGAGCACACTTAGGATACCTAAACTGTTTCTCAGGCAGTGGTGCTTTTGCTATACAGTCAGCAAGCTCATCATATGCCTTACATTTTGCAACGTACCTTGTATTTAGCAAGTCAAAAGCAGCCTCATTAACTTCAAACCTGCGCTTAATTGCATCTGTATGCTTACACACAAATACAAGCAGTATAAAGAATACAACAGAACACACCAAGAATATAAAAGCCAATATAGTCATTTGTTTACCTCCTAACAATTTACAGGTCCGTGTATAAGCTGCTGTATACCTGATACAAGAGCACAATACTTGCGCTCCAGTTCTACATGCTCTTTAACTAAGTCAACGTAGTCTTTTTTAACACGGAAGTAGTCATCATTTGTACTAAAGAAATTAACACATTTGCCTGCAGGTTCAGGCATACAACCATCTTTCCTATGTATACAATAACCACACAAACTTGGGAACTCAGTAGCCTGAACAGCATGCTCTGAGTTCTGTTCCTCAGGTTTCACACGGTACACATCATTCTCACTCCATACAGGCACCGCAACATTCTCCCATTGACCGTTCGCTTTCCTGTACTGTACTTGTTTATGGCGCTTATAGTAAGCAACCTTGATGTCATAGTTAGGGTCATAGTATACATACCGCCATCTACTAGATAAATCATTTATTCCTTTTACAATAAAAGGTCGCTCATTATCATCAACAGTATGACCAACAACTGTACCCCTAAGAGGATTCATGCTTTGTACTCCATCCTCTAGGCTGCTTACACTGTCTCCATACCATACTTCTTTACCTTTAAGAGAATCATCCCATGTATAACATATATACTTAGGGTTAAACAAGTACTTGGGGTTAAACGTGCTCATTATCTGCCTCCTTACAAAGGTATACCCACTTACCTAGTTCCTTTACGCTATTAAGCCTGTCAGTAGATATAAAAGAACCATACTCATCATCATTCGTCTTTGATGACATCCTCTCACATGCCTGTGCATTATCAACTACAGGCTCCAATAACCTGACCACCTGTGCAGCAGATTTATTGAAGCAGTCTTCACACAGAAATGTATGCGCTAATGACCTGTCACTGTAATACTTGCCACCATTTGCTGCTGTACCTCTGACCTTTGCTTGTATGCCTATCTGATAGCACTTGTCTACCAGACGTATACCTCTCGGACCAAAAAGTTCTTTGTTGCATCCGCAACACCTGTCACCTGTCATTTTGTTCTGCCTCCTTTAGTAAGTCTATTGGCATCTTGTTTGTGTTTGTGTGCCCTATGGGACACTCACTATATAGTGGACACTGATAAGGCAACTTGCAAGCATTCTCTATGTCATATTGACATGTAGTAATAAACTGATTATCTGTGCTCATCTTGTCACCTCTACCATACATCTTCCACCGCCAAAGGCTACACCAAAACGTATACGTTTTATAGCAGACCGCTCAGGAGAACCTTTAGGATACTTATTCATAAGCTTAGTAAGCTTTACAGTGTCGTCACACTTCTCAAGCTCTTTGCCCAGAGCCATACAACGCTGCTCAAACTCAGTCATCTGCATACCTTGACACGTGTAATTAAGATAACTGTTACTCATATTACCTCCTCCAAATCCTTGTCACGTATGTACTCAAGAAGTCCTTTCTTCATGCGTAAAGCCTTTATTATGGTATCATCCACATCAGCAGATGAGTAATCGATATACAGACACGGATGCGTCTGACCCATGCGGAAGGTCCTGAACTCCGCCTGTTGTCTTGTTTCCATGCTGAATGTGTTGCTATAGAACAATGTAGTGTGTGCAATCTGCAGGTTGAACCCTTTACATATCTTAGTACTGTTAGCAACAAGTATATCAAGCTCACCTGCCTTAAATGCATCTGTACCGCCTATGACCTTCCAACCTGTAAACAGACCTGTCCTGTAACCTGCTTTCTCACACATATCATATATCTTCGCTGCCTCAGCAGAGTATCGTGTAAGTATAAGCAGCGGCTTGTCACATTCATCCACGTCACGCATGAGCGCATCGAGCCTTGGGTTACTGTCACCTATCCACACAACTTCATCAGGCATCAAGTCCTTAGTGTCAAGTGCATCAAGGTCATCCCCAAATACTGAAAAGTCCCATGCTTCATCAGTAAGCACTTTCTTACCCATGATAAACCCAGAGGCTATCTGCTGCAACCGCAAGTTGACCACAAGCTTGTTGCTTGCAGTAGCCTGATATGTGCTATACATAGCCAAGAGGTCTTTCTTCATGCTGTTGTATACAGCTTTCTGTGCATCGGACATACCTACACTACGCTCCATGTACTGACGTGCAGGCATGTCCACACAATCAGTAAGCTTGACAAACATAGCTACTGATTCAAGCAAATGTTTAAGCTCATCAGCATGCTTATACGGACCTATGAAGTGGTCCTGATGCTTGACGGTCATGTAGGTGTCCTCAGAGCACCCGAACAGTATCTGTGCCTCTGTGTAACTATCACAGCTATGTATACCCTGCCATGTCTTTTCAGTAAGAAGCACGTCTACATCACGAGCAGCGCCATAAGAAGTCTGTACTGTGAGCTTGGTGAACATACCAAAGTAACTTCTGAATGAGTAGTAGTTTCTGTGGAAGAAATTAGGATGCACAAACTCCATGATTGCCCACAGGTCAATAGGTCCATTGGTTACAGGTGTACCTGTAAGAACTGCCCTATGTGGACACTTCTTTACTGATGTTACGATTGCACGACCTCGCCTCTTTACGTCATTGAACTCATACAACAGACGCTGTGAACGCTTGCTGCCGGGGTTCTTCATACTGGTAGCCTCGTCAACGGCAATCATATACTGACCACTGTTCGCCCATGCAGTTATCTCTTCCCACTTATGAGGCTGTGAAAACGTGTCCACATTCACAGATACAAACTTGAACAAGTCTTCTGTCTGGAATGGGTACAACTCTTTCTGACCACCACGACCGCCTACACACTGTGCTTCAAAGTCAATCTGTAGCTCCTGCCACATCACACCATCATGGTCTTTGTCAACTCCGAACACAAGCTCATCAAACCACTGCCTGTGCACATCGTTAGGTGCTACAACAAGCAATCCCCTAATGAGTCCAAGACGATACTTAGCCTGTGCAATCTGCAACGTGGTGAACGACTTACCACATCCCATCTCAAAGAACAAAGGAATATCCTCAGCATGAGTATACCTATCTATTGCTTTTTTTTGATGTCCAAATGGAACAAGGTCGGGTCGTGAAGTATCGTGGTGAACGAGCATCGGCTCAATACGGAACTTACACTGCACAGGTGCTTTTATTTTCTTTGTGACCTGCGAATAGGTTCCCTGTTTAGGTACTACCGTAATTGATTCACGGTACTTGCACTCAGCATCTATCTCATCATCAGAGGCATCACCTACAAATCTGTAACTGCCACAAGTGAAATTAGGTCCTGTACGCTTCTTCTGCGAAGTACAGTAGCAGTCACCATCATGGTCAGGCTTAGTACTGAACCAGTGCAGACAATCTTTACAAGTCATTTCAGTGCTCCTGTGTACAGTTCTTTACAGAACTGCCTAACTGTTGCTGACACACTGTTCATAGCACAGTTCATTTTGTGTGCATGATACATAGTCTTGATGACAAGTATCTCGTTATCTACGTCCTGAGTAATGCCTACCGGTGTTTTCTCTGCTGCCATGTACATTTGTTCCAGTGCCTGTATCACATTCTCTGGTAATCTGTCCATCTATACCTCCTAAGAATACCATTTATCTTTGTAGCCTGTCTGTACAAGTCATTCAACATTGCTCACTCTCCTTTAGCAATTGTTCTGCTTTATGGCTTGTATCTCGTACACCTCACTGATATCATCATAACGTGTGCACTTCATATACCCCTGTTCAAACAGGTCATCGAAAAACTTTACTTTCATCTGTGCATTTATTTTGTCATATACTTGTTTTTGTTCTGGCACTGGGGCATAAGGTGAGTTATAAGCACATCTCTGCGGAATCATAAATGACAGCCTGTCATACTGTGCCTTGTTACGAAACAATACAACGTAGTCTTTATATAGTGTTTTATACTTGCTGTTTATATACGCTAAGTCGTCTTCAAGTGTCCTAGCTTTCTTCCGCAACCTCCTAAGCTCCTTGTACAGCTCCCACAGCTTTTTGATTCTCATTTATACCTCCTTCCAAACGATTTCATGGTCATCAAATAAAACGCTATCCAATTCCCACTCACCAAAATCAATTCGGCTTTCAAGCAATTCACCTAACCATAACTGATTATCAACACGCCATAAAACTTCTTTTCTTAATGATGGTAAATCTCCGTCAGCAAACTTGTGCCACTGTGATGCCCTACCTGCTTTATAACCAGTGAAATATGCATGATATAGATTACCAAACTCGGATGTATACTTACCTTGATTATGTTCTGCATAATCTTCTGCTAGTTCTTTAGCTGTCATGGCTACTCCTTATAAATAAGCTCGAATACCAATATCCAGTTACTATAGTCACTACCCTCATGCACAGCCTCAACCTGCAGTATGCACACATGTTTACTCCCATACCTAGGTTCAGCTCTGTTCAGCTGCTTGCCACAGTCTGAGAAAGGTGTACACCAGACTATGAACGAGCCACTGGTCGTCTTTGTCATCTATATCTCCTTTAATAGTCATCCTCTCCATAGAGGTCATCATAGTAGTCCTCATCCTCTACATAATCATTATCAACTTCAACATCGTAAGTAGCCCACGCTTCGTCACTGTCCCAAAGCTCATTGTCTTCTGTCATAGTTACTCCTTAGTAATTATAGCCAAGCTCAATTGTATGCTCCTCAAAGTCTACACGTTCTATCCAAGTGGTAGAACCATAATTAGTAGCCATATAACAATCACATATGGCTTTGAAGTATGCCAAATCGTCATAAACAGAACCTGATTTAACCACAAGCATGTTCCCATTATGAGAAAGCAAGCAACATTTCCTTATTTTACACAACTGTACAATTACGTCATCAAAGCTTGTCATCCTTGTCTCCTTTCTTGAAGAACCTGTCCATAAAATGGACCTCATCTTTACCGTGCGTATCAAGGTAATCCACCACAATTCCTATAAGGATACCTACAAGTATCAGCGGTGCGGCGAGTATACATAATGCTAGTGCCTCCACGAAATCACGTTTTGTCATTACGTTGTTGTCATTATAAGTTATCCATGACCACAACCAGAACGACACTAGAGCACATATGAACCAGATAACAACGAAAATCATTCAGTCACCTCCACCAATGGCTCATGCCATTCGTTGCTGCCCCATTCACGGATTCTTATATCTTCATCACATGCCTCATCGTCACAACCTTCTGTGTATATACAGTGTACAGAAACAAATTTAGCAACTACGTCTAACCTTTCACCGTTACCCTCAGCAAGCCACCGTACAAGCTCCCTGTTCGTCATACGTCTTGTCTTTGGTGTATGCTCCACTATCCAAGCATCACACTCTTCAGAAGTCCCAGAGAAAAAGTTAGGCACTAAAGAACAGCTAACTTTTTTATATACGCCATCTTGTTTTATGACCTCAAATACTGGTTCAGGCTTGATACGGTATTCAAGCCTTTCTGACCAAGTAGGTTCTTTAGCATCTACCCAATCATTAGTATTATCACTCCTAAACTGTATCTGCTTACCCTGACTATAAGCAACCTTGCACTCATAGTTAGGGTCATAGTATATCAATCCCCAATATACACCATCAACGAAAAAAGGAGTATAACAATCAGCAAGCATACCATTAACAACACCGATTCCGCTTGAATCACCACTTTCCACAATACTGATTAAACAACTAATACTGTTTGTATAGAACACTTTCTTGCCGATGATGCTCTTGTCATCAGGCATCACCAAAAACTTCTTATCAAAAAACTTGTATGCCATTACTTGCCTCCCTATTCATCGTCTACATATTCCTCAAAAGGAACAGACTCTTCCTGCAACATACCTACACCACAGTTAGGACACACCGTATCACTCAGGTCAGGTATCTCCTCACCCATATGCTCTGTAGGCAGTCCTATATTATAGCTGACCATGTTCCCACAGCAGTTGCACACCAACATCGGCACATCTTTATAACTAGTAACTAACATTGACATTACTCACCTCCCATGTGTATGTACATGCTCACTGCTGCTTGAAGCACCCAACGTGCCTCAAGCCTATCTCCCTTTGTCCATGCCGATACATATATGTTATGATAGTACAGGAAACAACACGGACTATGCTTACTCGTCTCAATAGTAAAATGCTTTTTAATTATCTCCCTGCGTTTCATATCCTCGTCAATATCATGTAATGATTTATATTGCGGAGAACACCTGCCAAAATTATATGCATTGGTAGTAAACCAATTACCTGAGCTATTTACTAACATCCTGCAACCTCACTCAAAGAATCGGTACAGCTTCTCAGCATCCTCAAGTATTTCACGTGGCAGCTTGTCACAGTGTGAATAGTACTCATCACCTGAATGATTATAGTCACACCCTATCTTTACATAGGTCTTCTGCTTGTTGTAGTATGTACAGCCACCGTGCCAGTCAGGGTATATCTTGTCACCGAGGTCGGTATCATAGTCATACTTAGCAGCTCTTGCCCTGCGTGACTTCCTGTGCTCAGTGCCTATGACCACATACAAACACCAGTTATGCTCACCCAAGTACCCACCGCTGCCACGGAACGTATGCTTGATTTCCACATTAAAATGTTCACCTTGTATCAGGAAGCACTCTTGGTTAATAAGCTGCTTAACGCTGTTCTTAGCGTTCACTGTGTATCTAGTTGTGCCCATTGTTCACCCCTTTCACTTTCATATTGTCAAGCTCTGCCATACGTCTGCGCATTGTTTCCATACGTATAGCAGCAGCACTACCTGTATCTGCCAACCACTTAAAGCCATAAGACTGTGCTTTGCATGTAGGGCAAAAGCACAATGCATCAAGGTCAAGACCAACAGGAAGTGCCATCAGCTCATGGCATGACGGGCACCTGCCCATGTCCGCGTTGGTAAGTATACCATGCTTAACCTTCTTCATGCTGTACCTCCTTCATTACATCAGTGACCTCTGCATTAGCAACGTTTTCTCCAAAAACAGCTTTTATAAGAGGTTCATCAAGCCAACCACCTGTGACTTCAACACTTACTTTGACACCTGCCAGACCTAACGGGATGGCTTTTTCTTTCCACAAGTCACCCATAGCTCTGATAAGGTTCTCTACATCACTACAGTAGTCCATCACTTCTTCATGTATCTGCATTGGAGAGTGACTTTTGACATAAGCCTCTACTGCATCCCTTGTATTAACGACCTTCTTAATCTCTGTACTCATTTTTAACACCATCCTTCATCTGTGTATTCAATGGCATGATACCTCAAGCCATCATTGCTGTGTGTATTATTGTGATAATTCACAACCTGTTCAACCAAGTAGCTGCACCACTCGGACTTAAGAAAATAGTCATCATGCTGCTCTATGCCGCTATTTACTATAGCAGCACACAGCTGTATATAGCCATTAATGGTGCTACCGCTTCTCATCATTTGCACCTACTTAGCCAATACTCAGTGTCATCATAATCATAGACACCCCAGTACTTATCTCCCCAATATGTGTACATATCATACACAGCACCTGTAGCCTGTGGTTCTACGCTTACCCAGAAGATACTGTCCTTAGGAAAACATCTCACAAAAAGATGATTCCATCCTGTTGTGTAGTTCTGATTATGCTCAATGCCACAACGAGCAGGGTCATAGTACTTATCCCACTGCCGCTTGAAAGTAACAGCATAGTCAATACAATTGACCAAACCATCCTTGTTTACATCACGTACCTGCGAATGGGTTCGCTCCAATGTGGCAAGTATCTCAGCATGAAGCTCTGTATATCTATCCTGAGCATGAAGCTTACCTCTACAAGCAAATACTATGACAGCTGCAAGTATGACTACAAGCAGTAACCGTTTGTACATAGGCTTACGCCTCTGCCGTATCTCTGCCTTTGTCAACGGCTCCAAGCTGATTACATAAGAGCGCACATCATCATCAACACACAGCCTCTGAAAGTCGTCTAAACTGTTATATACACGCTGTAAGCGTGAGTACTTCTCACAAGCAGAGCATTTGCCGTTGCACACGTGCAGTTTCTTGTCCAATATGCACTGTGCTTTGAACCTAGCTATATTAGCTGTATATGTTAATACTGCCATGTACACCTCCATTTACAAAACAGGCACACTGACCAACGGAACAGTGTGCCTTTCGCAGCGAATAAATTGAATGTTGGCTACTCAGCGTCAGGTGTACCTGTGCCAATAGCTTCGAGTGTGTACACAGAATTGAGAATGTTCTCTTTGTCCTGTGTGAAGGTAACGATTGTACCCTTTGCTGCCCAAATCTTTGTATAGTGGTCGATGTTGCTCTTACCTTTGAGTGTCTTTGTGAAGGCATCAGTGAGAGTGATTTTAGTGCCTACCTTCGGGTTTACACCAAAGAGTTGAACAAAGAGCGAAGCGTTGTTGGCAGCCGGAACTGGATTTGCAAGTCCGTTAAGGAACTCTTTTGCCGCATCAGAAAGTTTGTCGAAGATGTTCTTTGACTTCATCTCTTCGATGATAGCTTTTCCGCCTTTAATGCGGTCTTCCTTTTC
>Ga0247608_10000776_pt1 | contig 48997 bp, 72 predicted proteins | sample 176DNAGHGlowgp2_FD_193490 | JGI IMG/M metagenome (GOLD analysis project Ga0247608, IMG submission 193490) | Sheep rumen microbial communities from Palmerston North, Manawatu-Wanganui, New Zealand - 1766 DNA GHGlow gp2 | ecosystem: Host-associated > Mammals > Digestive system > Stomach > Rumen ...
TTGAAAAGGTTCTTCAAGCTTATCAATGGGAATTCAATAACCAACGTACACGTAATGCTATCCTTGACAGAGCTAATCAAATCTGTTCAATCATCGCAGCTAATGGTGGTATTCAAGCTTATAAGAATATCATGGATGAATCTAATAACGGTCCTGAAATTATTGATAATGAAATGGCTGTTATTACAACTCATATTGAACCAGGTTTGGGTTGCGGTAAGATGGTACAAGAACTTCATATCTGGAGAACTGGTCAAATGGCAGCAAATATCATAGAATAATTATAGAATAATTTATTTTTATATAAAAGGAAAGGATCTTAAGATCCTTTCCTTACTAAAAAGAATAAAGAAATCTACAGAAAACGTTTTAAAAAATATATATTCATGAATATAATTTATGGCTAATAATTTAACACACTTACCTCATATATTAAACGTTGAATCAGGACGTATGAAATATGATCCAGTTCACAAGTCAATATTTGAAGTATACTTTACATTGCCAGCAGCTATTCAGTCTCAATTTGCAGCAGAAGAACTTTTACTTACAGAACAAGTTACTACTGTTTCTGGTCTTGATGTATTGCAAAAGACAACACCTGCTTCTAACCAAAGCTTCTACGGTGTTACAGTTTCATACTTGAACCCAGTCTTTGATACAACTGCAGCTGATTTAACAATCAACTTCAACTTGAACTTAAAGAATGTAACAGATAACTTTGTATTAAAAGTATTCCGTGCTTGGGAAAATCTTTCTTACAATCTTGCTGATGGTACACGCTCAATTAAGACAGGTTATATTTCTGATAACTTACGTATTGCTGAAGCTAACCGTAATGGTGATATCTGGAGAAGTTATATTTTCCACCACGTAATGTTAACAGGTGTTACTAACCTTGATGATTTGGATTATATGTCTAATGATGCTCGTCAATTAACATGTACATTCCGTTGTGATTACTGGGAAGACGAATTATCATAAACATATCATAAGCATAATAATAAAACTATAAAATCCAGTACTTAAGTACTGGATTTTTTGTTAATTTTTTGTTATATATGTTAAATATATGTTAAATATATGTTAACTATATATAATCATTCATGTCAATATCTAGAATGATGTCTAATGAATTTTAATAGTAATTATTATAAACATATTAATTTACTACATGAATTCATTAGACATCATTCTAGATCTATTCTATAATGATCGTTTAATTTTAATCATCCAAACTTTCGAATGTTGGATCCTCAGTCATCCAAGGGTGTTTTACTGGATTAGGTTTTGTTAATTCAATATTCAATCCAAATTCCTTGCATAGTTCATCCTGCTGTGTAAATCCATATTTATTAATCAACCGAATTGATTCATTAAATCTATTAAAGATAGACCAAAGTTTAGCTGGAGTTGTTGGAGAAGGATATCCACCATCCTTATAATATTCCCAATCTACTAATTGTTTAAACTTACCATAAGTAAGTTCAAGTTTAGTAATATATTCTGCAGCCTTAGCATATGTCTTATATTGACCATAAAGAACCTTATTAATATATTCACGTTTCTTTGCAGAATCCTCCATAATCCTTTCAAATTCCTCAGACTTATAATCAGAGAATGGCTTATATTGATAATTATCACCATCAGTAATTTTCAGTTCATTACCTGACATATATGACTCAAGAAATGCGTGACGAAGATTTGCAATAACCAATCGGTTTTCAAAATCATTCTCAAACTTTTGAATAGCCTTTTCTTTTAGCTTATCATTATTCTTAAGAGCACAAATATTAACAAAATCCATATATGTCTTTTTATCAATATTTGTAATATCTTTAATCTTAGTCAAATCATCAATCTTAATAGAATCTGACGACTTACAAATTTCAGCTTGGATATCTAAACATGCTGTTACAAGGTTTTGAATTTGTGTATTAACATCCTTTCCTTCCAAACCCAATTCACTGTCAGCCTTTGCATAATAGATATACAACTTCTGTAACTTTCTTTCCTTCTTTTCCTCAGCGGACAAATGTTTTCTTTCTTTCTTAGCCATTTTTATTATTTATTAATTAGTATGAAATTTAAAAATATATCATTTAGTATAAATTTTAAAATATAAATTAAAATATAAATTAAATATAGTTCACATGGAAAAAATATTAAACATATTGAAATATAATAATTATGGAAATTCATCAATGATAAATAAATACATATATATGGAACGTCACAATAATGATAATGATATGTATTTTATTTATCATATAAATGACATTCTAAATGAAAACTTTCCAATAAAATATAAATGTAATAGATTATATATATTAGATATACCAAAAGATAAAAATAAAAAAACGTATGTTTATGATAATTTAACAGAATTAGAATTATCAAATAACGATACGCTTTTTCAAATATCTTTTGATGAGTATTTAAAGTATTTTAAATCATTTATCGAATTATCCGGAACAACAGACAAACATTTAGATATTTAACTAAATATTTAACTTTTTTTAACCTCATTATTCGGTTCATTATCAGACTTTTTTGCATTTTTTGTCAAATTAATAGATATTATGTCATTCATAGTTAAACCTAAGTCAGTTGCAATATTAGAAATGTTATTTAATACATCGCCTAAAGATATTGCAACTTTAAATTTGTCCTCACGCGAAAATGATCCATGATCTGATACCAATACTTTATTAAGTTTATCAGACAATGTTCCTACGTTTTTTTGTAAATCTAATATAACAGTAAATGGACCTATTTCAACAGGGTATTCTACGAAGTTTCTTATTTGAGTTTGATATTCATTAATTTCCATAGTTATGTATGATTTTTTTATACGAACAAATTGTATTTTTTATTTACCATGCTAATGGATAATTTATTTCTTCCCTATCATCACCATTACCATGAACAGTATTTGTTTCTTGACGTTCTTTAACTTTTTTAACTCCAACATCCATTACATCTTCTAATGTATAACCCATATCATCAGCTGCAGCCCAGACATACCAAAGTACATCTGCCAATTCTTTCATTAAATCTTTCTTAATTTTATCACTAAATATACCTGCATTATCTCTCCAACATTTCTTTACCTTTTCAGCAGCTTCTCCTGCTTCACCATTCATACCTAAAATAGGATAAGTTATTGGTAAGCATTCGTAAACTTTTGATGTAGACATAAAGTCTTCATATTCTTTAACTTCCATAATTCTTTTTTAATTCTTTTTATATTTTATAATAGCCAATTTTATAAGGATATTGTTCTTCATCATATATTTTACATTTTGCTAATCCTTGAAGATAAATCTTATTAGATAGATATTTTTTATTGAACACGTCAATAATATCATATAAAACAAATTCTTCCTTTAGATCTGATAGACCTAATCCACGACCTATAGATTGCATATTGATAACATTTGACTTAAATGATTCAAATAATACACCATAACAAAGATTCGCCAGCGTGATACCTGTAGACATGGTGCCGTAGCTTGCAATCAATATACAATCATTATTGTCTTTAAGCATCTGTTTAATTTCATCTCTTCTTTTTGGAGATACAGAACCAGTAATTGTATCTATATGCTTATTTGGAAATTTCTTTTTTATGATATCTGTTATATAATATATATATTCTGTATGGTGTGCAAGTATTAATGTATTCTTATCACAGTTTGGCAATATTTGATCACATAGGAAATCAACACGTTCAGTCATAAAATGAGACATCATACGTTCAACTACTAATAAATTGGTTGAAGCAGATTCTTTAATTATCTCTTTAAGTACTTTAATATAATTGATTTTTATTTCTCTCATTTCAGCTAAAGTCAAATCATTCGTCTTATATTTCTTTTTGAATTCTGTAATAGCATCAGCATCTCCAACTGGTATAGTAAATGCAGTTTGTAAGAATAATTTAGCACGTATTTCCTGAAGTCCAATAGGTAATGTCTTTTTATATTGTATTTGAAATTCTGGATTATCCAATTTAATTTTTTCTTTTACTGTCTTACCATTTCTATTTGTTTTTTGAACTGTATCAAATTCAGATAAGCCATATTCTGCACATTTAATAAATGCCTCCATTTGCTTGTCTAAATCTTTATATTCTAATCGTGCCTGTTTAATGTTAACTTTAGAAATATAGCCTTCATCCATTAAATATTTAGGTTTAATTTGCTGTATTGTAGCACCAAGTAAAGCTTTAAGACAATAAAAATCAATTGTGTGTTCTTTAGGAATTGTTCCTGTCATACCAAATGATATTTTTGTATCTTTCATAAATGGCTGACTTATAATTGTCTTAATTTGATTTGCAGTAGCCCTATGAGTTTCATCTACAAACACAATATCATATCCATTAAAAAATTCAGGATTATATTTCTTATTTGGTTTTGACTTTGTTCCTTTATCTAAAAACTTAATTAACGATTGAAACGTACCTATGGTAAGATTTGCAGATTCAACTAATTTACCGCCGCCCCATACACATTCTGTATTAAAAAATTCTGCATATTCTTTAAAGTCATTATAGCCTTGTGTTACTAACTGAATAGATGGAACAATCATCAATATCTTTTTAGCTCCTAAATATTCAATGCAATATCTGAATATCATATAAGCGATAAGTGTTTTACCTGCACGAGTTGCTAATCCAGATACAGATTGTTTCCATTGTAATATTTTATATGCAGCTTCATATTGATAAGGACGTGGCTGATATTTTAATCCCCAGCTATCAATTATTTCCTTAAACTGTTCAAACGTATGGGAAATGTTTCTTTTGAAAAATTGTGTATGATCCAATAAGCCATCAAATTCAATATTATTAGCTTTAAAGAATTTATAAATCTCTTGCCATAATCCTATCGCGCAATAATAAACTGTTTGACCAGTTGGCTGTGTATATGAAAACAAAAAATCCTGAGTAAATGGGGGTCCTTTATATGTAGCCAAATAACATATAGGATCTGTTAAATTTAAATGATCTTGTAATTTCTTTAAATTCTTTTCATCCCATTCATTATCATATTTCAAAAATAAATATCGTGTGTCCTTTTTAGTAAAAACAAAATGTATCATTTGATTAGTATTTTAATTTATTAAAAATAGTTTCTTAAATAGTTAGTTTCTCAAATAGTTAGTTTCTCAAATATATTGGAGGTTCTTCTAATTTATATGGTAAGTCAAATCTATACCTAAAAAATGTTGATGGCCAATGTTTTAATATAGTAATGCAATGATCATTATAATTCATATATTCATTTTCCCATGGACACCAGCCATTGTTGTGCGCTTGATAGAAACAACAGTTATAGCAAATTTTTAACTTATTGTTTAGACCAAGATTTGATTTAGGTTTTACTTGTATTTTCTTTTTAGCCAAAATTATACTACTTTATTATTTTTCTTTACTTGTTTGATTGATACATCATATTTTTGATTCATAAAAATCGTATCGTCATACTCAGGGAAATTATTTGTATGTATGTCGCCATTATCTCTTTCAGGAAAATGCCCATAAATATAAGGATTAATAGTTACATATTTTTCAAGTAGCATATTGTTTTTATTATCTAATACATTTTCCGTGATATATAACTTATTCATATATGCTTCATCAGGAAAACGTGGAACCCATCTAAGGTTATCCATGTCTCTGCCCAGCATATAGTAAATCTTATCATCAAAATACTTTATTATATCATATTTCCCCGCAAAGAAACTTGTCATAATATATGAACGTATATCGTTAACATATTTTGCATCTATATATCCAACACTCTTTGGATTAGATACAATAAAAGGTTCATAAAAGTCTCTGTTTGGAGTATATAAATAATGCGGATGTGATGTAACTAATAGCTTTCCAGTTTCCAGTTTGTCTTTTAACGTGTTCCAAAATTCCAAAGGTTTTTCTAATATGATTGTATCTGAATCAAAATTCATAATATAATCAAAATCAAACTCCTTTGTATATCTTGTTACAAATCTAAACTTACAGCATGGTAAAAATGGATAAGGAAGATCAACTACATCTTTAACATATATTTTTACAGTATTTTGCTGACTATCGTTAAAACGAATTGTTTTTTCATTATATTCTTGAAGTCCATCACTAATAACAATTAATGTCTTATTGTCTTCTGGAAATAAAAACTTTAATGATTCTAAAAAGTTTTCAAAATAATTTTTATACACAGAAGTTGCCATGTATACTAATCCTATGTTTTTCATACCTATGTTTGAAATTTTGAAAAATAAAGGGTAGACTTAAATGAAAATCTACCCTATAAATCTTTTTATAAATTTATATTATGCTGCATCTGTTTGCTCAGGATTTTTTATCTTATCCATAGCTTGCATTACGATTTGATGCTTAGACGCAATGTCATAAGTTGTTTCAGTTGCTGCAGCATAATCATTATGAAGTGGTTCAAAATACTTATTGATTGCTACAACCGCAGCCCATTCATTATATCCTGTAAACTGCATTTGACCTAATGTACGAAGTATAGCATCCAATTGTGCAAATGGAATCTTCTTTGCCTTCTTTTCAGGATTCCAGAAATCATAAAGACCAACTAAGCCTAATGTATATTGCCATTGTACAGTTTGCTTATTCAAAAGCATACGAATTCCTGTAGCTACTTCTTTATAATTTTCTTTAGGAAGATCAAATTCCATTTTTGATACCTTTTGATCATTCTCATCAGCTTGTGCAATCAATTCAGATTCAATCTTTTCAAGTTCTTCTAAAGTCTTACCATTTACTGATTCTTCAAATTCTTTAAGCATTTTTTGCTTTTCTTCAATATTTACCATTAATCTTATAAGATATATTTATGTTATAACAATATTATTAAAGCTACTATAATTATAGCATATATTGTTCCATGTAATAATGTTTTCTTTAAATTTTTTGTAAATTGCTTACGTGATACTATGTCAAATATTAATAAATAATTATCTGCACCCTTTGGACCAACTGGCATAAATTCTAAATTTATAAAATGATAAAGATTTTCTATCTTAAACACTTCGCCAATTATAGTTAACTGTTTATAAGTCCAATGTTTCACATATTCATTATTATTCGTTTCCTCGTCGTTCAATTCAATAATTGTTTTTGTTATATCAAATTGACCTTCTTTATTTATATTTGGATTAATCACTCCATATAGACGTCCAATCCAATCTTTCTTTATGTCAACATTTAAATATTCTTTTAATACTATCTTAAATGCATCACTGTATAATGTGTCAGCAATATACTCATAATCTTTAATATATATATATAAAGACTTAAATGTATTTATTAAACGTCCTATAAATGTATTAAGAAATAAATCTCTTAAGAATTTCATTGTTTTTTATTAACATATTTTAAATGAACTAGCACTACGCTAAAGATATAGTACTTTCTTGCTTCGCGACAAATTTATTAAATTTGTTAACCTATGCTAAGACAAGCCCTTTTATACTTGTAATGGTCAGTTCCTGGCCTATCAAGTGTTTATTTCAATTCATATTTTACACTAACGATGTAAAAATTTTCTTAACTTATTTTAATAAAAATAGTTAAATAAATGCAAGTTGTTCAAAAATTCATATAGAATTTTGTTTTTCTTTTAATCTTTATTTTAATCTTTCTATTTAGATTTTGTATTAAAAAATAGATATATTAGATTATATTGAACAAACAAAAACAAAAAATAAATAATATAACATGAAAATTTCATGTGAAATTTGAATTATAATTATTTCATAATGAAATTTGAATTATATATTACATTATATGTAAGAAATTCATATTATATTCTAAATTCATTTAATTCTTTAGAAATTAAATTATATTACATTATATGTAAGAAATACATATTATATTTGAATTTTATTTATAAGTTACTATATTTAAATTGTAAATAATTTATATAAATAATTTAATAAATAGTTTTTTATACATTAAAATTAATATGTTTTTTAATTATTTTTATATAAATCTAATTTAGAAATTTTGTCATTTAATATATTAAAATAAAATTAAGAAATATGAAAAAGATTACTGAAGGTAAACAAAAAGTTAATTTTGAAATTCAAGACAACACAATTAATTATATTAGCTCAGCTGAATTAAAGAAGTATTTGGATGTTGCTGGTAAGTTTTTGTCTGAAGAAACTAAAGAGATTGTTAATTGGCTTATCGTTAATAACAAAACATATATTTCAGATTTGTCTAATGATGAAGATGAAAATGCGTTAGCTGGTTTTTATAAGGCTGGAGTTCCTAAGGATGAACATCTTAAGGAGCTTTATAAGTTAATTGGACTTTTGGTAAAAAGTGGACGTACTCTTGAGATACCAGTATTCCAAACAAAGGAACAGTTCGAATCAATTATTAATAAGACTGCAGCACCAGATGAAATTATCCTTGACCTTAAAACAGAAAAGGGCAGGGCAATTGTTGCGCAGAAATATAATGCACTTGCCCATAAGATTGCTCATCAATGGGTAGGTAAAATTAATCTTTCATATGAAGATCTTCTTGGTTGTTGTTATGAAGGTCTTACATATGCAATGAATAATTACGGTAAGAAGAACAAGAAATCAAAAGCAGAGGATGCAGCTGTAAAGAGTTATACATTTGGACAATTTGCTGCATATTGTATGCTTAACCAAATTAAAGGCAATGGTGTTAATGATTCTCACCTTGTTCGTATCCCTACTTCACAACAGAAAAAAGAACGTATTGAAAAGGGTCACAACACAAAGAACCTTTCAGTATCAGGTGATAAAGCAGTAGGACATGATGATGAAGGCGGAAAGACAATGTTTGATTTCATTGGCGCAGCAAATAATACTGAGTCTGGTGTAAATGCCGCTGATAGACAGAAACTTTGGGATTCAATTAAGAAGATTCTTTCTGAACAATTTGATGAAAAGATTCTTGATGTATGGTGTAGCTATTGGGGCCTATTCGGTCATAAGAAACTCCAAAATAAAGAAATTGCTAAAAAGTATAATGTAGCAAATTCAAATATTACTTATTATTGTCAAAAGGTTAACTTCTTCATTAAGAAGAATAAGAAGATTCTTGATATGTTCAGTGAACTTTATGAATTGGTTAAAGAATCAATTAATGATAAAGACCATGAAGATGAACTAATTGGTAAGATGGCAAAATATGAAAATATATCTGAGGAAGACTAATGAAAGACATTGTAACATATATAACTGAATCTAATGCAAATCAAGTAATATTTAATGCTTGCATGGAATTAGATAATAATGAGAGTCTTTATAAAACTCAATATTTGCCTTTAGTTAAGAATCTTGTTAAGAAACATAAAGCTGGTGATTTTAATATTGAAACACTTGAAACATCACAAGTTGTATCTAAATTAGCAACTGCCACATTAAAAGCTACTAAAGCTGGAAATTTATCTGCTGAAGATAGAAAACGTCTTTATAAGTTTATTGTTGGAAATCTTCTTAAGGCAATTAGTGATGAAGGTGAAGACTTAACTAAAGAAGAAGAGGATTATATGATTGAATGGGATTATAATGACTCTGATAAATGTGGTTGGTAAACAAATATAAAATATAAATAAATATAGATAATATAATAATATATATGAAAAACATTAAAGATTTTATATTAGAAGGAAAAGATCAATGGTCTGGTGAAAAATATATTAAGAAAGCAGATCTTTTAAAATTTTGTGTTAAAGCATTAAAAAATTCAAAAACTTTTGTTTCTGATATACAAGATGAAATTAACAAATATAACAACCCTGATGATTTAGACAGAGCTCGTAACAATGATGAGTTAACTAATTATCTAAAATTTGAAAATGAATTAGCTAATTTACTTGCTGACGATAGTCAATATGGTGGATTAGAAGGTGATATATGTGATAACGTATTTGATAATGTATATGATATCATGAAAGAATTGTATAAAATAACATCTAAATAAAATGAAAAATATTATTCAATTTATAAAAGAGGCTGTAGAAGCATATAGATTAAATGAGGTTGAAGTTACTTATATAGTTCAACCTGAAGAAATTATTTTACAAGCTCCAGAAACTTTCCAAGAGTCAGATGTTCAACAATATATGGATGACATGTGGCTTAATCAACTTCCATCATCACAGGATTATTCAGAACAATTTTTTGGTAAAAACTTTGAAAATATAAATGATGTTCATTTTGAATATGATACATTTGAGCATATAGATGTAGAACCAAAAGATTATATTGAATGGGATCCAAAATATGATGTAAAGAAAACCAAAGATGATGTTAAACTCGATTATTTCAAGATAAAGAATCTTAAATACATAATTGACTTTGATAGATTTGATATGGTTGGTGTAACTGATGATACTGTTAAAGAAGAACTCATTAAGATTTTCAAAGCGACTGAATCAAATAAAGAAAACGAATACCCTATTGAAATAACATTTGATGAAGATTCTTTAGAGTATAGAAAATAAATAATAATTAAATATGAAAGATATAGTTTCAAAAATTAATGAATCTGGTAACGCTGGTCACACAAAGAATGGTTCATCATTTTCTGAAGAAGTAAAATATTCAAAATCTGATTGGGAAAAATGGAAAAAGGAAACTAAAGAAGATATTTTAATTGGTAATTATGAAAGTGAACCTAATCTTGAATTAGTTTACATCCCAAACCATAAAGAAAAAACAATGGATCATATTGCTACATATAATAAAACCGCACAAATATTATTTTGTGATGATATAAAATTATTTGGACATATACAATGAAAGATATAGTTAATTTTATAAATGAAGCACAAAAATCTGAACCAACAATAAATTTTGATGAATTTAAAGATGAAATTGATAAATTAAATCAAGAAACAAAATTTAGTTTTGGGGTATATTCAGATGAAGGCGAACACTTATATATCCGTGAACAAAATTCTAAAAAGTGGTATACTCCAGTATCGGATAAATTTAAAATTAGTCACTGGGATTTTGATGACATTGTAAAATACGCACCAAAGTTAGCTGAGACTCTTTATATTCCAGTTAAAACTTATGAAACACCAGATAATCGTTCAAGAATTAATGGCTTAATGAGACATTATGTTAGACCAGTTTTAACTCATCAAGGAATGTTTTGTAATTCTGAAAAGGAATGCAAGCAATTTATTAAAGCTGTTAAAAATGAATTAAGACCAGATAATGGAGAAGTTAAGAAGTATAAATTAACTCCTATGACTATAAAAGAATATACTGAGTTTATTAAAGCTGAAACCAATAGAGGAGAATTCTATCATTATGAACATAGTGATGCACAATTTATAAAATATGAAATGTAATGAATTAGAAATGATATCCCTTAATAATTATATATTCGAATCCCGAGAAGTTTCAACCACTTCTAATAAGCAACGTCGTAAGGAGCTTGAGAAGTGGTTGAAACATAAAAATTATACGGATTATGTAGAAACGCTTAATAAAATGTTGGAAGATCCAAAATCGGCTGCGTTATTGGAAGATGGTTTTGGTGGAGATTTAGGAGATACACAACTTAAGTTTAGTGTACAGAAAATTCCAGTATCTCAATTAATGCCGACACAAAAAGAAATTGATTTAGATAAGTCTCTCAAGCATGCATTGACAGAACGAACTTCATTTGAAAAGACTTTTTCTAACCCTATAGAAATAAATAAGCCTATAGTTACTTTTAGAAAGAACTATGTGATAGATGGTCATCATACTTGGATCCAGGCAATAGCTTTGAATCCTAATGGGAAAATATTAGCATTTAATTATGATGGTGATATATCTCCTATTCAAATGCTTAAAGCCGTTCAGGGTACCATAGCTGCCGTTAAGGCTGATAATAACAAGAATAATGGGAAGCTTCCGTCAAGTAAAGTAGACGGTCCTAATTTCTTTGATGATGATTTTGATAGAAAGAAAATTCGTAAATATCTTGAAGATACATTTGATGATTCTTTGATTGATACATATTGCGATCATATTAAAGAATGTAAAGATAAAAATAGTATTATAAAGTATCTTGAGGATAGATTATTAGATATAAAAGCAAACAACTATCCATTTGAATCAGCGCCTTCAAGAGATGATATGCCGCAAGTTTTCAAAGGCGGAACAGATAAAAATGATAAAGAATCGGCATTACCAGATAAAGAAGGTTCGGCAATGAATAAACTTAAAAATGACAAATTTATGAAATCTGTAATAAAATGAAAGACATAATATCAAAAATTAATGAAAATCAAGAAGCATTATCTGCATTATATTTAAAAAATGAAAATGCTGATACTTGGACAATATCTGATAAAGGTAAAAAAATAAAAGATATTGGAGGAATTAAAATAGCATGAGATCCATATTCAGGAATTTATTTTATTGGAGAAACACAAAAACTTAAAATGTTACAATCTGCTATTAAAGAAGAAACAATAATAAATTAAATTAATAAATTAAATTGATAAATAATTAGACTAATGAAAGACATCACTAAAACTATAAAAGTTAAATCTATTGTAGAAGGTCTTAAGATTGGTGCTAAGACAAAAGTCAATACATATAGCTATCATCCTAAAACAAATGATGAGTTAAATGAACTTGTTAATAAGCTTATCGATGAACGTGGTAACGACGCTGACCTAAACGACATAGATACCTCGGAGATAACAGACATGGCATATTTATTTTATGAGTCAAAGTTCAATGGCGACATATCAAAGTGGAATGTTAGCAAGGTAGAAGACATGGAATGCATGTTTTTAAGGTCAAAGTTCAATGGTGACATTTCTGAATGGAATGTTAGTAATGTGGAGAATATGTCGCATATGTTTGGTGAGAGCTATTTTAATAGGGACATTTCAAAATGGGACGTGAGCAATGTGAAAGATATGTCGTTCATATTTCACGCTTCTGACATTACTACCGATATATCCAAGTGGGATGTGAGTAACGTTACAAATATGTCAAAAATGTTCGCATATTCAAAGTTCACTGGTAACATCTCAGGATGGAATGTTAGTAACGTGAAGTATATGAACTCAATGTTCTATGAATCTAAGTTCAATGGAGATATTTCTAAATGGGATGTAAGTAATGCGATAGACATGGAAAATATGTTTTATGGTTCAAAGTTTAATAGAGACATTTCAGAATGGGATGTCAGCAATGTGACAGATATGTACTATATGTTCTATGAATCCAAGTTCAACGGAGATATATCTAAATGGGATGTAAGTAATGTGAAAGACATGCGACATATGTTTAACAACAGTCCATTACAAAATAATCCACCTAAATGGTATAAAAAATGAAAACTTTATAATTTGTAAATAAATGAAAACCTTAAAAGAACATATAATAGAAGGTCTTAAAATTGGTGCTAATACGAAAGTAAACACACATAGCTATCATCCTAAGACAAATAAAGAGTTAAAAGAACTTATTGATGAGCTTATTAAAGAACGTGGTAATGATGCTAATCTAAATGATATAGATACTTCAAAGATAACAGATATGTCAGGTTTGTTCTTTGCATCTGAGTTCAATGGAGATATCTCAAGATGGGACGTTAGTAATGTAACGAGTATGTGTAATATGTTTGCTTATTCAGAGTTCAATGGCGACATATCAGAATGGGATGTAAGTAATGTGAATGATATGAGGTTTACATTTGGTGGTTCCAAGTTCAATGGAAATATTTCTAAATGGGATGTAAGTAAAGTAACGAATATGCGGGGTATGTTCATTAGAAGCGGCTTTAAAGGAGACATATCAGGTTGGGACGTGAGTAATGTGAAAGATATGCATGAGATGTTCTTTGGTTCCCCATTGCAAAAAAATCCCCCTAAATGGTACTAAAAACATATATATTTTTAGGATAGGTTTTTTAATGGATAAATTAAAATCTATCCTTTTTTGTTTCTATATTTATTATAAAAAATTTTAAAAAATAGTTAAAGACAGTAATGAACTATACTCCCGAAACTTGTCCAATAGCTAGAAACTATAGCAGAGTAACATGGCCTAAGAAGGAAGATGTGCCAGAACGAAATCTTGAATTGTCAAATTCTAATAATTCTAATAAGTTATTTTGGATGGACATTGATTTTTCAAAATTTATTTCAAAATTTAATGAAGAATAGAAAACCAAGAACTAAGGAACAAAATCCATTTTTTGAAGGAAAGAAATGTTGGTATTTTGATGGTATAGATCAATATGGACGGGTTATGTGTGAATGTATGAATCCATGGAGTAATAGGTGTGATGGAAACCAACATAATTGTAAACATTTAAAAATACAATATTTGGCAAGTTTAGGAAATAATTAAAGCAAAACAATAATGAAAGATATAGAAAAATATTTAGAAAATTCATTACTTAAACATATAGCAATTGAATTAAAAAAACAAGACATAATATATGAAAAATATGGGGAATATGATGGTTGTGAAGATCTTATAAAATATATTATAATAAAACTTAAAAAATCAAATTATCAAAATATTACAATTACTTATAATGATGTAAAAAATATTCATAATATAGTATTTGATAATTTATATATAATATTTGAAAAATCAGATAAAAACACCGCTAATTATATAATTCCCGTTAAAGAAGACACACATTTACTTTTAAAATATAAATTAAATTCTAATTATAAAGAATATTCAATAATTGATAAAGAAACAAATAGATTTAAAAATTGTCTTATAATTATTGAAAGTAATAGTTTTAGAAATAATAGTTTAGAATCATTATTAGAACATGAATTAATGCATTTATTTAATGATTATAAAGTTCAATCAATAGGATTAACATCGTTTTTTGATATATTTAGTAATGATACATATAAACGTACTAAAGAATATAATCAACATAAACATCCATTTGGCGCAAGTCAAATTGAACATGCGTTGTACTTAATGAATGAATATGAAAAAAATGCATTTGTATCTCAATTATGTACAGAAATAAGAGAATTAAAACAAAAAGATGAATATTATAAAGAAAATTATAAAGAAAATAAATTAGATGCAAATAAACTATATGATGCTGTTAAAGGATTAGATATATATAAAGCATATATGGATATAGGAAATTTCATTAATGATTATGATAATGGTGCATTAACAAAACGTGAGCAAACAGAAATAATAGATGAATGGGAAATATTATATAAAGAAAAATTAAACATAAATCAAATATTTAAAAACCTAAAACGAAAGTTTATTAAAACCAAGCAAAAAATTGAAAGTATAATACCAAAGAAAATTGCAGAAGAATATGGGTTGTATCAAGGCATAGTTTTAGATGATGGAATAGATTTGTGTAACCCAATGTTAAAACTTTGATACTATGATACTATATAATAAAATAATAAATTAACAATAATTTAAATTATTTTCATATTAAAACATTATTTATAAATATAATATATTATTTTTATATATAAATATATACATTATATTAATATTGGAATACAAAGAAGTTCAAAGATTACTTAGGTGTAATAGAGTTACGATATGGCGTTATGTTAAATCAGGTAAGATAAGAATAGAAAAAATAAATGACTATCATTATATCTATAATGATGATGATGTTTATCGTTTAGCTGGAATATGTTCTAATAGAAAAGCAGTCATATACGCAAGAGTGTCAACACAAAAACAGAAAAAAGATTTAGAAAATCAAATATCTATTATAAGACAATATGCTAACTCAAATGGTTATACTATAGATACAGTATATAATGATATTGCGTCAGGTATGTCTTTTGATAGAGGTGAGTTTCAACAATTAGTAAAAGACGTAATAGAACATAAAGTAAAAACAATATTTATTTCAAATAAAGACAGACTTAGTAGAATATCATTCAATATGTGGAAGGAATTGTTTGAATATTACAATTGTAATTTAATTGTATTGAATGAAGACAAAGAAAAAACAGAAAACGAAGAAAAAGAAATATTTGAAGATATTATATCTTTGATACATTGTTTTGCTATGAAAATGTATTCTAAACGTAGAAAAAACAAACTTAAGATGATAGAAGAAAATTTAGAAGCAGAACAAAAATGAAAATACAATTAACACAACAAATTATTATAAACAATAAGCATAGATGGTATTCTATGCTCGATGAGTTGTGTTTTAAATCTAAGAATTTATATAATTATGCTTTATATCAAATAAGCCAATATTATAAAAATACAAATAAATATCTGTCTTATTATGAACTTAATACATTATTATCTAAAGAGAATCAAATTGACTATAGATCTTTACCTTATGCCCAATGTAGTCAACAAATATTAAGACAAATAGATAAGCAATATGTTTCTTTTTATAAAGCATTAAAATCACCAAAAATGAAAGGTGGGAAAATTAGATTGCCTAAATATAAAGATAAAGAAAATGGAAGAAACATAGTTACATATACAAATCAATGCTTTAAATTAAAGAACAATATATTGTCATTAAAGATAAATAATTATAATAAAATTAATATTGATACTAATATAAATGTTCAAATAGTTAGAATAATACATAAAGGAAATCATATAGTAATTGAACTAATATATAACAAAGAATATACATTAAAAGAAGACAATAATAGATATGCTGCTATAGATTTAGGATTAAATAATTTAGCAACATTAACTTCAAACGTATGTCAATCTGTTATATATGATGGTAAAAAATTAAAAAACATAAATCATTTCTATAATAAAAGAAAAGCATTATTACAATCTAAATTAAATGGAAATAAGAAAACAAGCAATAGAATAAAAAGAATAAGTTATAGACGAAATAATAAGATAAAAGATTATATGCATAAAGTTAGTCATCTTATTGTTACATACATGGAAACAAACAATCTTAATACATTATTTGTAGGTAAGAATTCTGGTTGGAAAGAAGGTATTAACATGGGAAAAACTAATAATCAAAATTTTGTTGCTATACCATATAATTTGCTTATAAGTATGTTAGACTATAAATGTAAATTATCTGGCATCAAAATGATCATATTAAACGAAGCATATACATCTAAATGTAGTTTTATTGATAACGAAAAAATATGCAAACATAAAACTTATTATGGAAAACGAATTAAACGTGGATTATTTGAATCAAAATATGGACATAAATTAAATGCTGACGTAAACGGATCATTTAACATAATGAGATTAGGTATACAAAAATGTAACTGTGATGTACTAAATGTAGTACCAGCAGATAAGAGGTATGTGTATAACCCAGTTAGAATAAAAATTAATTATATTTCACTTCGTTAATGAAGTGAAAATATATAACACGTCTTATATTTATGTTCTTACGACCATAAAGACGTAATATATGGCATGTGACATAATATATAACATGTTCGTACACTCACATGTGAACGAATATATAATTTTAAATTCTTACAAAATTAAACTATATTTAATTGTAAACAAATAAAAATAATTAAAATAGTTTTTTATACATGGATAATAATAATCAATGGCATCAACCTAAAGTACCGTTCTTTTTAGAGGTTGAATATTATGACGAATATAATTCTGAAACAGAAAGTAAAATAATGAAAAGCTTGTTATTTAATGAGGATTTACTTCCTGGATTAAGAGTTAATCAAATGTTCGCAAATTGTGTTGATAAAGATGTTTTGATAGCAAGTGAAATTCAAAATGATTTAAAACACTTACAAGAAGAATTTGAAAAGTTTAAGAATAAGTACATTAATTTTGCTAATGATAGATCTAAAGATATTTGTATGAATAAATTAGGAATGGAACCTAATGATTTTTCAGATTTAGAAAAAGATCATGCGGCAGAAATAAAAGAATTAACAAAAGATAATTATCAAAATAATAATCAACCAATAATTGATAGTGTTACTGGTAGATATAAAGCCTATGATGATCCAACTAATTTTCCAACATGATACCAGGATTTATATCAAATTATATTGACAAGGATAATTATAGACATCTATATTTCTTTAATGGTATAGATGATAATGGCGATACTATATATAATAATATTGATCTATCTATATATGACAATGAATATGAATTTGTTGAAAATATAGACGGATCAATTGATTATAAGTTTTTTGATAAAAATATAATAAAGATAACTTGTAAATTGGTTAAACAGGACAATACATTTGATACAGTAATTTTAAACTATTGAAAGATAAATGATAATAGGAGATAACATCATGAAAGGTAATTGTGTAGATAGATTTGTTGAAAAACGAATAAATGTATTTTTAGACAATTTAAAACGTATATTATTTAATATTAATTGTCGTAAATATGTAAGATCCACTAATAACGACTATTTCAATACAGGTTGTTATGAAAAGGATTTTAACGACATAATAAAAGTGAGAGATGGCGCAAAACTATTAATGGAAAACTGCAATAAGTTTTTGGAAAGAATATCAGAACAATATAGTAAACTAAATTGATATGGATAAAAAAGCGTTTATAAAGAATTTCATAGAAAAATATTGTGTAATTGAAAATAAAGACAAAAAGAAAGAACATATAAAGTTGAAAGATTATCAAATTAAATTTATAGATTATCTTGAAAATATGAAAAATTTGCTACTATGAAAGGATTATACAAATACGTTGAAGAGCAATTTAATGACGATTGGGATTATGTTATAGAAATGGCATCTATAGGATATCCAATTCTTAATAAAACAAATTATTATATTGCATTACATGGAACACATGCTGGGGATAGAGAAAGACCTCATATACATATATATTTAGAAAATGATGTAAGACCATTTAATAAGTTTAATTTTGAAATAGCATTAGATGAAATATTGTGTTATGATGAAATTAATCTTATTAGAATGAAAGACTTAAAAAGAAACATAGATTATAAAAACAGAAACAAATGTTCATGGGATAGTTATAAAAAATTATATGATGATTTTGAGTCTTGGTTATATTCCGATAAAGTAGATAAAAGAGGTGATTATATTGATAATTTAGATGCATGTATATATTTCTATAATCAAGAATCTGGAAATACTGAAAAAAATCCATTATTAAAATACATTAAAGATCATGGATTAAAAATATTAAAGAAATTTAATAAGTATTTTACGAATGAAGATATTGAAGCATATCCTGAATGTTTTGAATTTTTAGAAAATGTTAAAAAATATTAAAATTTTTTCATAGTTTGTTGAATATTTAAGAAATTTTCATAATTTTATTGAATAATATTTACAAAGTTGTTCTATATTTTATATAATATAGAACATTTTTTATATCCCTAATAAAAATATAAAGGGATAATACGTGAACAAGAAAACAAATTTAACTCAGGCATCAATTAAGAAAATTGATAACTTTTTAAATTCAGTGGAAAATGATATTGAAGACTACCAATTTTTTGATGAGTTTCCTTCTATTATATTAAAAGATGTAAAAATGATTAAGGATTGTGCGGAAAGTTCAATAGTTGATTTTTATATTGAAACATGTAAGCATCTTTTAAATAAATATGATTTTGAAATCTATGATGATTTTTATAAAGATCTAAAGGAAAAGACAAGATTAAAACTCGTCGATAAATATGTATCTAAATCCACATTTGACAATAATATTGACATTTATTTTAACGAAGTAAAACGTGAGTATATAATGCATCCAATGGGTGAATCGGAAGAAATGGCGTTTGTTCCAGAAAATAGGGATGTCTTTATAAAAAACAATTTGAAACTTGTTATTGATTGTGCGAAACGATATCAAAATTTAGGATTACCATTAGAGGACTTAATTCAAGCTGGTAATGAAGGTTTATTAATTACATTTAATAAATTTGATACAGATAGGGCAAACTTACGATTTGCTATTATTGATGATATTAACAGTTCTGATAAAGAAGAATATACTTTAGAAGAAGCTGAGGAATTAATTAAACGTAATTTTAAATATACAAAAACGCTCGATGCAACTTTAAAGCAATTGCCTATAGAAGGATTTTCATCAAAAGATGATTTTATTACATGGACAAATATTAATATTAAAAAAGCTTCATTTTCATCAATTGCATTTGCTTGGATTCGCGCAACTATTATTTCAGAAATTAATAAGCTTGGCAAAATTATTCGTGTACCAAAGTCGACAAAAAATGCTGAAAATGATACATTAAATATTATTCGTTTAGATAGCATTAATCCGCATACCGATGACTGCTACCACGATAACCAAATAGCCGAGACAGCTAATGATGACTTTGCTATAATGGATGAATCAATAGAGTCAATGGAAAAACAAAATTTATTTAAAAATGTCCTAAACAAAATAATTTCAAAACTTCTGCCTATAGATAGACGAATAATAAAAAAGAAATTTGGCATAGACGCACCATTCCAAATGTCTATAAATGAAATAGCAGAAAATGAAGGCTTATCTCCAAATAAAGTAAAATATAGCATCGCAAATACTTTAAAGACAATTGAAAAGAATATATCAGAAGAAGACAAAAAATATATTCTTGAACTCTTAAAATAAATCTGTACATAAAATTTCTAATATTATATTTAATTTTTTAATTTAATTTTTTAATACGATATACTATATTGTAATTGTGAAATTGATTAGTTTTTTATAGTTATTACATATCACAATTACAATATGGAATATCGTATTGGTTTTAAGGGTAAATATTATAAGTTATATGAATATAAAATAACGTATTTGGATGATAATGGGAAGAAGTTCAAATATGAATGGTATAAGTTTTCTAAGGTTATTTCAATGGATAAAGAAAAGACCATTAAACTGTATCCTGATGTTCCATTTGATGAATTTTGTAATAACCGTGTATATAGTAATTTTTATAAACGCACACTTGTGATTGAAAATGATAAATTTCATTGCGGACAGTATGCGGGTAAGCGTTTTGATATGTGCGAGGATTATGACTATATGATGTGGTTTTATAATTCATGCGCAACTGAAGAACAAAAAGAAAATTTAAAAACAATTATTTTAAATAGTTCTTCATCAAAAAATAATTATATGTTAGTTGATAATATAATAGTATCTAAAGAAAAGATAAATGAAGAGAAAGAAAAAAATAATCGTAAATGTAAGACTCTTGAAAAACTAAAAAAGAACCTTCCGTTTATTGTTAATTTTACAGCTAACATACACACAGATGGCACTTATTTTGATGATCATTTACAAATTAGAATACATTTCAATAAATATAAAATATCACATTGGGAAAATTTTTCTTATGGACTCCCAATAGATAATAAAGGTAAAGCAAAAAGAATTAAAAATAAGCAAATATTGATTCTTAAATACGAAGTTCATCATCATAATAGTTTGGAAGATATTATAGTTAATGTACAAGAATGGCAATTTGCTTAGTTATCTTTAATGTGTTGTACTTCATTAATGATATACCCAGTGTGTTCATATTTTTTAATGTCATTATAAGTTAACACATCGGTATATACAGTAGAGTTTTCAAAATATTTAATCTTACCTGTCCAAAAAACTATTGAAGGATCATCAATTTCGTGTTCCATACAATGAATAGCAAAATCTGATTTGATAGCATATATAGCAGCATCAATCATTTTCTTTCTGATACGTTCATGTGTCATAAGATGTCCTGAAGATGCTATTGAATCATTTTCAATATAATATGGAGCTCTATCTGAAATTTCTGTATAAGAAGCAACGATATCATAATTATTATCAATGTTTCTTATGCAATTATATAATAACGTCTTATCTTTAAACAATTGTCCTATAGCCATTAATATAAACCAATCAGGCTTATACCCTGTTCTCTTATAAAAATTATATATACCTATATAGTCTAAATATGTAATATCATATTCATCTTTGCATTCTTGATAAATAAAATTTTCAAAACCTAATTTCTTAGCATATTCAAGCATATCATGATTATCAGAAATAACATACGTCTGTTTGAATATATTCATTTCCTTTATCAAAACATAATTATATTTTAATGCTTCTTTATTTCTTTTAATTACCTCAAGATTATTACCTCTTGCTGTTATAAATATAGGTATTTGAGGGACAACTACAGTTTTCATATTACATTCATATTTTTATTTGCTATTTGCTATATTTTATTTGCTATATTTCATTTGCTATATTTATATCTTATATTTAATAATGAAGTTATTTCAGCAGTTTGTATCTTTAATTGATCTAAATTCAAATGACCTTGAGCTAATGGTATTTGATATTCTAATATTAATAATCCTATCAATACATTATTCTTATCATACATAGAACTATAAACAATTGCTTGTGTACGTTCATCTTTACATGATGCAAATAATGATGGATTATCAGTTTCCATTTTATTCATATTAGTATATACCTTCATACCAGATGGTTCATTTAAAATATCTGATACTACCTTTGATAACATACTGAAAGGAAGCGCGTTCAATTTAGTTGTTAATGGACTTAATCCTTTTTCAAACCATTCAAATGTACAAGAGTATTTCGCAAATGGAGTACCCGAAAGATTAGTATATGAATTATGGAATTCGACGATAAAAGCACGTTGTGAATTATGAATATGCATTATGTCTTTTAATGAAGCATTAATTTCTTCTGTCAAATTAATACGTTCAGCTAACATATTTGTATGATTATCTGCTTCACTGTTCTTGTTATGTAGCATATGTTCAAATAACTTATCCTGTTGTTCTACAATAGTGTCTAATAACTTATCGTTTTGTTTTGACATTTGATCTGTTAGTTTTTCACCAACCTTCTCAAACCCTGTAACCATATTGTCGGATAGTTTTTTACTTAGCCATTTAATTAATAAAAAAATAGCCATGCAAAATACAAGCCCAATAACTCCCCATATCCCATGCTTTGCCGCAATATCAAATAATATTTCCATTTTTTAAGTTATACTAAATCAATTTATCATTTAAAGATTTATAAGGTTTTAGTTTTTACAGAAAATAAGTCCAGAAAGATACAACATCTTTAGCGTTGTGTATGAATGGACTATTTAATTTAAAAATAATATTGTTTTATTTAATTTTAATATATTAAAATACTATATTAATTATAACTTCATTCTATGAACGAAGTGAAATAGAATTAAATGGATAGATTAGAAAAAAATAAAACAATTGCACAGTCAATGAGAGAAACTTATGCTAAACGTAAGTTTCAAATATGTAAGTGCTTTAAATTTAAAGTAGATAAATCTAATCTATCTAAACATCAGGCTGAACAACTTAAAATGCAATTTGTAGAAGCTAAATGGATATATAATTATCTTTTAGATAAAGACATATATCATTTTGATTACAAAGAACTAAACACTATTACACATAAAGACAAAAATAAAAATGATGTACAAATAAATATATCATATATCAGTTCAGCATTAAAGCAAGGCATAATAAAACAAATAATCAACCAAATTAAAGGATTATCTAAACTAAAGAAAAAAGGATATCAAGTTGGTAAGCTAAAATATAAGAGTGAATTTAACTGTATTGAATTAAAACAATATGGAAATACACATAGTATACGAGGCAAAAGGTTTAAAATACAAGGAATTAAAAAACTAATAAGAGTAAACGGATTAAAGCAATTAGATAAATATAATAATATAGATTATGCTAATGCCAAATTGATATATGATGGTATTGACTATTATATTAGCTTAACATGCTATATAGATAAATATAATACAGATAAAACATATAATAATTATAAGAATGATATAGTAGGCATAGATATGGGTGTGTCTACAAATTTGACTCTATCTGATGGTACTAAATATGACATATCTATTGGAGAAAGTGAGAAACTTAAAAGACTACAAGTTAAACTTAGTAGACAAACAAAAGGCTCAAACAACAGATATAAGACTATTAAGAAAATCAGAAAAGAGTATATCCATATAAACAACAAAAAAATGACATATCAAATAAAATAGTACATTCAATTCTAAGTAACAACAAGACAATTGTCATACAGGATGAACAGATAGGTAAATGGAGACAAGATGGTTTGTCTGGTACTAAGATACAACATTCTATATTAGGCAGGATAAAAAATAAGCTTAGTATGAATGATAGAGTTGTGATATTAGACAAATGGTTTCCTACAACTAAATATTGTTCTAAATGTGGTAATAAAGTTGAATTAGAATTGAAAGATAGGATATTTGAATGCTCTAATTGTAAAACAAAAGAAGACAGAGATATACATGCAGCAAATAACATGATATATTTTTATCTTAGATATAATTCTATTTCACTTCGTTCATAGAATGAAGTTATAATAAACTTGATAGGTCAGGGACGGATCAAACAAGTATAAAAAGGCCTGTAAAGATTGCATATAAGAAATTTATAAGCAACCTTACTAAGCAGGAAGATACAACGTCTTTAGCGTTGTGTTAGTTCACATTTTATTAAAAATAATATATTCATTATGCATTAATAAACCTTATATTTTAATAATATACCAATTATAAACCTTTTGATAAATTTGTTATTAAATTTGTCAATATTTTCTGTAAATGTATTGAAATGCCAAAAATACTATTCACCATACTTACATATTTTAGTTCCACCTAATGGGCCAAACATAGCAATCATTTTCTTTTCAGCGCTTGTTTCAAATCGTAATGATTTCTTTTTAAATATTTGATTATTATCTTTAGCTACATGAATATTAGATGAAAGCGTCATTAATGTTGCAGTGTTCTTGTTATAATCTTTTGCTATTTTTGGATCTTTGACACGATTTACATTTGTACCTGTATAATACGCTAATTGGTTTTTATCAATATCATTTTGATCTATGAATTCCTGTAATGCATTTTTTATTATTTCACCATCTTCTTTGGTTATATAAGGTTCAGTTTGGCTTCTTTCAGTATCTATTTCATAAAGGTTATCAAATTCAAAATGCGCCAATATATCATCTAATACTGGCGTGCTTTTATATACTTTTGTCTTAGTACCAATCTTAAGACCTTCTATTATACGTTCTTTCAAAGTTTTCATAATGATTAAAATTAGATTAAAATTAGATTAAAATTAGATTAAAACTAATATGTTAAAATACTATATTTTATAAAAATAACTTATCATTAACTATTTTATTAAAAATCTATTAAAAAATAATTTAAATATAATATAAAAATGGCAAAAAAGATTGAGGAAAAATATCAAGAATTAAGTGAAGTTCAGCATATTCTTCAGAGACCTGGAATGTGGGTAGGTTCGATTAAGTCTGAAGAAAAGGATGCTTTTATATATAATGAAAAGACGGGTAAGTTTGAGATGAAAATCATTAACTATATACCAGCAATGTTAAAGGTAGTAGATGAGGTAATTAGTAATAGTTGTGATGAATTCCGTCGTAAAGATAACATGGGGTTAACTGAACTTTATGTTAAAATTAACAAAGATAATGGAGAAATCGTAGTAAGAGATAATGGTGGCATACCAATCGTTAAGCATAAGGAAGCAGGAGTATATGTACCTGAATTTATATTTGGTCGTTTAAGAACTTCTTCTAATTATGATGATACTGAAGATAGACAGGTCATTGGCACAAATGGGGTGGGCTCAGCATTGTGCAACGTATTTTCAACTTATTTTGAAATTGAATCTGCAGATGGAAAAAATGAATTCCATCGTTCGTGGTCAAATAATATGGAAACATTGAATAATGACCTTAAGGTTGTTAAATGCAATAAGAAAACACACTATACGCAAACAAGATTTAAATTAGACTTTTCACGTTTTGATACAGAATTATCTACATTTGATAACGATTTTATTAATATTATTCATAAAAGATGTATTGATGCCGCAGCTGCTAATCCAGGTTTGAAAGTCATATTCAATTATGGTAAGGAAGATATTGAATGGAAGTTTAAGAAGTTTGATGAATATATTGATCTTTATTCTAATCTTTTGAATATTACAGATAAGATTCCATTTGAGAATGACTTATGCACAGCATGGATATTTCCTGATAGTTCTGTAGATGTTGGTTTTGTTAATGGCGCTGAATGTTCAAAGGGAACCCACATGCGTGCTTTACGTAATGAAATTAATCAGGCTATTGTAGATTTTATTACTAAGAAGGACAAGATAAAAGATCTTACTACTCGTGGTGTTGACAATAAGTATTCTATATTTATAAATATTAATGTATCGAATCCTGCATATGATTCGCAAACTAAGGAATGCTTAACAACTCCAGTCGAAAAATTTTCTAAGGATGAAAAACTTAAATGGGAAGTAAATGATAAGTTCTTAAATAAAATTGTTAAGTCTGAAATTGTTGCATTGGTAAGAGATTGGTATAAACAGAAAGTTGCGGCTGAAGATGAAAAAGCTTTAAGAAAAATCAACAGAGAAACAAATAAAGGATTGAAACGTCCTGATAAGTATATTACATGTTCTTCAAGAGTAAGAGCAAGTAAACAGCTATGGATTTTTGAGGGAGACTCAGCAAAGGCGGGATTTAGAGGAGGAAGAAATCCAGAATATCAAGCTGGCTACACGATGAGAGGTGTTCCACCTAATGTATATGGAAGCACTCCACTTCAGATTATGAAGAACGAAGTATTTAATGATCTTGTTACAGTTATTGGACTTAAGTGGGGTAAAGAATTCAATATTAATGATTTGAACTTTGGTAAAATTGTAATATCAACTGATGCTGATGTTGACGGTGATAAGATCGCAGCTTTGCTTTTATTGTTCTTCAATAACTGGCCTGAACTTATTGAAAAGGGAATAGTATGTAGAAGTATATCTCCTATCATTATATCAAGAAAAGGAAAGGATTGCCAAAAGTTCTATACAATGGACGAATTTAAAGAAGCTGAAAAGAAACTTAAAGGATATTCACATAAATATGCTAAAGGTCTTGGTGGTCTTTCAAATCAAGAGTCTAAGGAAATGTATCAAGATCCAAAATTCTTGTTTTTTAAGAAAGATGAAGCTGCCGATAGTATGTTTAGAAAATGGTTTGCAAAGGGAGATTCTGAAACAAGAAAACAAATGTTAAATAATTAAACTATTAATGATACAGATATAAATTATGAGATCTATTAAATATTATATAAAAGAACAATTACATGAGGAATTATGTTATATGTATGATGACATTAATGAATCAGGTGGATTATATAAAGGACAGATAGAATTGGTATCCTTTTTATGTGATAAATTAGAAGCTCATATAGCTAAGCATAAAGATAAAGAATTCATATTAACTTATAAATCATTAGATAAATTTGATAATGTATTTTTTGAGACATTAAACATTAGATATTATATTGATGCATATAGAACAAATATATTAGGTGAATCTTCGTTTTTTAATACAACAGATAAAAACAACATTGACTATAATTATAATAAATCATCAAATAAATTAAATGAAATTAATATATCTATTTATATTCCAAATAATATTAACAATGATTTATTAGAACAATTAAGAGGAAGATTATGCCATGAATTAAATCACTGTTATACATATTACCAAATTATTTGTAATGATATAAAAGAAGATTCATATAACATAGAAATACCTGAAAAATATAAAAATACATTAACAGAATGGTATGATCAATCGTATAAGAAAATTATTGAAGGCATAAGCAATCATAAAGATATTGCAAAATTATGGAGTTCTTTATTAATATATACATTAACTAGATATGAAAGAAATGCATTTTTAGCTGAGATTGATACATATATATTTGATAGACGAGGAGATAAAATAAAGACAGTTGATAATGTTGAAAATGAATTATCAAAATGTAATCAATATAATATATATAATATTGAAAACTTTAAAATATTAGATATAATATCTAATGAATGGACAAAAGATCAACAAGATATATTAAAAAATACTTATAATGACATTTATAATACAAATTTGTCATTTAAAAGAATAATATATTTACTTAAAGAAAAGAATAAAAATACCGTAAAGAAACTAAACAAAAACATAAAAATAATTGTTGGAGAATATAAATCTATACCAGAAAACATTAAAGAACCAGTTTATGAAGGATATTTAAGTTATTTTAAAAGTCCAATAAGCAAATATTTAGATTGGTTCTAACAAAAAATAAACATTTAAGCGACGTATCATGAATAAGATTTGCACATCAATAGAACAATCTAAGAAACTCATAGAGTTGGGAATTGACATAAATACTGCCGATATGTGTTGGTGCAATGAAAATGATGTTATTACAGTACCCTACATAGATTCTTTAATTACATAATGTCCTGCTTGGAGTCTTCCTGCACTATTAGAGTTAATGCCCCCTTATTTATTTGAATTTGAAAGAGGAATTGATTTAACTATTTATCCTAACCTAAATGGTAAAGGGTGGCATTGTAGTTATATGCCAAATACTATTGAAAATATGAAAAACGATAAATTCAGACAAATAACAAATGGGAATGATCCAATTGATGCAGCATTTGAAATGGTATGTTGGTTGTTAGAAAACGAATTAGAAAAAATTTGAATTGTATATAAAAAATACTATATAATAATATATATATTGATTATATAATATGAAAGAGTTTCTAGAACGATTAGGATTTGAAGATATAACTCCAGACAATCCGTTATATATAAAAGAGTCTTTAAACGAATATTTTGACTGGGATAAAGTTTTCAATGCTTTATATAGAAGATATGCTGATTATGATATCATTACTTATATTATGCATGGTGTTGAATGTGACAGACATTGGGTAGATATAATATCTATTTATGGTCATAAGTGGGTAAAAGCTCATCAACAGGCGCCCAGTGAGTATATTAATGAGCTTACATTAGATTTATTAATGCGTACTGAAGCTAAAGTTATAACGCTTTAAATATAGAAGAGTAGTAAGATATGATGTTTATAAATTTAGGAATAATACTTATATTCGTAGGAATTTTAGGTTTATTCATTTCGCTAATATGGGATATTGACGTACTTACAACAGTTTCCTGTACGTCTATTTGTCTTGGCTTGATAATTACTTTATGCTGGATAATTGATAGAAATACAAATCCTACTGCAATGGATGTATATCAAGGTAAGACAACTCTTGAAATCACTTATAAAGATAGAGTTGCAATTGACAGTGTCGTGGTATTTAAAGAAAGGAGATAAAGTTATGGCTAAAATTTGTACCTCAATAGAACAATCTAAGAAACTAATGGAGTTAGGGATTGATATAACAACAGCGGATATGTGTTGGTGTAATGAAAATGATGTTATTACGATACCCTACATAGATTCTGCAATTACATATTGTCCATCTTGGAGTCTTTCCGCATTATTAGGATTGATAAAAAGTGAGATTTATGGGGAAAACATTTATGGTGATACCGTAACATACAAGGTTGATTTCCGCAAATACAAATTCACAGATGATATTGACTTGTATCAAATTGCATATGGTAGCATAAAATTTGATGTAGATGGGCAATATTCATTTAAGGATATGGTTAATACTGGTGAAAAAGAAAATTTAATTGATGCAGCATTTCAAATGGTGGTTTGGTTAAAAGAAAACAATAAGATCTGAGACAATGAAAAAGGATTTGATAACGTTATCCCCTATTTGCGTGATATTGTTCGTTATTTTGTGGATTTCACAGGGATTGAAATGCGCATTGATAATATTTGGCATAGTGCTGGTATTAATTGGTATAATGATATTAATTATGGGTTTGGTATATGTATTGGGGAAGTGGATAGAATTTGTGGATAAACATATAAAAGATTGATTGCTAAATAAATTGATTGTTAAATAAGAAGATATGACAAGGGAAGAACAGATTATACAAGCAGTAAAGCAAGAGGAAAAGAAAATTGGCTTTGCACAAATTGTAAAAGAAGCAAAAGGAGTAAACTCTGCTTATGGTATAGGGTTTCTTGAAGGTGTAAAATGGGCTGACGAACATTCAATTGAAACGAAAGACATTGAATGAGATATATGAATATCTTAATTATAAAGAAACTGAATATATAAATATAACCAAAGAAAGAAAATTAGTTATGATACATTTAGTAGACTTAAATTTAATAGACTTAATAGGTGAACTAACACAACGTACTAGTACGTTGTGTTAGTTCACTATCCGTACAATGTTTATCGAAAAAGAAGTAACGTATGACTCTGTTATTCAGTATATGAAAACAATAAACACAATACAATAACAGATGAAAATAGTTATAATAAAATTGAAGATGCAACAGAAGCAGCAATAAAGTATTGTCTTGAAAATTTAGAACCCTTAATTTGGAATAATAATTGAATAATAATTTTTAAATAAAATTTGAATTTTTTTACATCATATACTATATTATAAACAAATAATATTAAATAAAAAATTAACAAGTTAAAGAAAGGAAATTAAAATGATTAAGATGATTTTCACACTCGCGTTTATGATGGTATCAATGTTTGTGAATGCACAGAATATCAAAGATAGCATTGTTCATATAACTCGAGATCGTCAAGCAATGTATGATATTGTGCATGGTGAGTATGTGTATAATAATATAATGCACCTTAACACACATGTTTGTAAAAGATACAAGAAAACACAAGAAATTGGAACCATCCGCGTAGATAGCGTTTATATGGTTAGCGACAAGCGGGGGTATAAACGTTGTAATAGTAAAGATTGTTTCCCGAAGGAAATCTTTAATTCTTATGTCGATAACAAACCACATGTTAAAGAACATACTGATACAAAATATAATCATATTGATACGAAATACAATCATATTGATACAAAATATAATCATATTGATACGAAATACAATCTTACGGGTAGTGAGTACTTGCGCTTGAGTGGTGAATATCAAAGGATGAGCGGTAATTATCGTGCTATTGGACTTGCTTGTGGTGGCGGTGCAATATTAGCAGTAGGACTAAACGCACTGATTGATAAAGACAATATGGAAAGTGGTATTGCTACGGCTTGTGCATTTGGTGTTGGTGGACTGATTTGCGAGGTTTTGTCAATCAATTACCAAATAAAGAGTGGAATGATGTTACAGGCATCCGCCCTTAAATTAAGTTTGAAATTTTAATTTTTTTAAATAAGATTATAATCAGGGTACGCTAAATTTGAATAAAATTTGAATTTTAGCGTGCTTTTGTCTATTTATAATTATTAAAAATTATAAAAATTATAAACAATCAATCAAACGAACTATGACAACAATTAAAGAAAAATTTGCAGAAGAATTTAAAAAATTATATGGGAATAAAGAAGTTGAGTTACCTTCTCATATTTTAACTATAAATGATAATTATGCATCTCCCTTTAGTTCAGGGTCTAATGGATATTTGACAAAAGTAAGATTGAATAAAGATGATAAGTTTGAATTTTACCATGACTGGTGGGCTTATAGATGGATTTCTTTTAATGAGGTTAAAGAGAAATATCCTCATACAGTTAGTGAGATTGAATCTTTAATTGAATCTTTAGTTGAATCTTTAGTTAAATCTAAATCTAAATCATATGTTAAATCATGTACAGACTTAGGACAGTCCAAGAGATTGATTGAGATACTACCAATAGAAAGCGCGGATATGCGTATCGGTAATTATGTTGGTAAATCTGGTGAAGTAGATGGAACTAATATTCATTACTATTTCAAAGGCGAATCGTTTGGTGCTCCACAGATTATAGAAGCATGGAGTCTCGCAGCATTACTTAACATTATTCCTGGAGGCCAGGTTAATAGAATGACAAATAGTGATAAATGGGAAGCCTCTTCTTGGAATGATTCTGATTTTGAACCAATATGTGAAGTAGAAGGTTATGATAATGCTATTGACGCCTGCTATGAACTTATATTAAAGCTACACGAAGAAAATTTAGTATAATGAAATATTATAATGAAATGTGATTACGAAATACAATTATGAACAAGATTTATACAGACCTCGGACAAAGCAAGAGATTGACTGAGATACTGCCGATTGAAAGCGCAGACCATTTCCATATTATAGGACATCTTCACACAGATGGACCTAGATACGAAGTAATAAGGTCAAAAAATGAAGTTAGTGACCATGATCGTTTCTGGCCTTGCTGGAGTTTAGCAGCGTTACTAAATGTGTTACCATCAGCGACATTGGATAGTTCTGATGACCATTATTACAGAGTTCACTGTATGGAAAGATACACTGAGTGGTATGACAATGCTGTTGATGCCTGCTATGAGATGATAGTAAAGTTGAACGAACTTAAAATATTGTAATTATGTTTATCAATCCTTGGATATGGTATAAGCCAGAAGATATTCCAGATTTAACTCCACATAGTGATGAAGAAGCAGTTGGGTGTTTAGCCGGTGGTTGTGCTTTTATTATAGCATCAACAATTTTTGCATGGCTTATGTATTTTATATTGAATTTGAAATTAAATGATATAATAAGTTCAGATGCTCATTGTATATTGATACTTATTACTTGTATAATCATCTATCCAATTTTAACGATATGTTTGATGAAATTATCATTTAAGATTGGAGACAAAATTGTAGACAAACATATAAAAAGAAAATGAAAAGTTATGATTAGTCCAATAGAACTACTAAATAAATTATATAAAAGAGCACACGAAGGATATTATAATAATAAGCCTGCATATCAGTTTTCTAAAGATGAACTAAACTTGAAGTATTGTATTGGGTTGATAGATAAGCCAAGTTACTACATTGAGAAACAAAAATTAGATCAGAGAATTAATGAGTATTACTTAGAACAGAAATCTAAAGAGTATTATCATTTTAAACAACGTTATTTATTGTTTTAAACAACATTATTTATTGTTTTAAACAACGTTATTTATTGTTTTAAACAACATTATTTATTGTTTTAAACAACGTTATTTATTGTTTTAAACAACATTATTTATTGTTTTAAACAACGTTATTTATTAATAGTATGAAAAATTGAACAGACATAGAACAGAGTCGTAAACTGATGAAGATACTATCTATTAAAAGTGCGGATATGTATTATTGGTGTGGCGAAGATTTAAGAATTGGCGGATATAAAGCAATGGATATAGATTATGACATTCCTTGTTGGAGTTTAACAGCGTTGCTTAATGTGTTGCCTAATGGTACCGATGTTGTTAAAGAAGAAGCGGATACAGAAAATGAAAGATATATGTGTACTGTAGGAGTTAAAGACGATATTATTTCCACATTTGCAGATAATCCAGTTGACGCATGCGTGGAAATGATATTGAAGTTACATGAGCTTAAAAAGATATGATTATGGATGTTTTAATTGGTTATTTATTGGCTTATGTGTTAGGTGTAATAGTTGCTAAAATTCTTTATAAGTTTGGTGACTTTACAGAAGATAAAGATGTAATAGTATGGTCATGGATAGGAGTTTTTGTAATTTTGTTATCTTTAAGTGGAAGAAAGGAGTAATGTAATTATGTGGGTAAAAGTAGATTATAGCGAAGAAGCAAAGAAAAATCCCAGACCTAATATGGGTGGTCAATGGGCAATATACACCAAAAGACATTGGTGGAATAAGTGGGTACAAAGGGATACTTATGCTAGTATTGATTGGTGTACAAGGGATGCAAAGAAAATTGTTGAATATCCAAAATATTATTTTAATTTTTAATTTATTTTTATGACACTGAAGAGACTAATAGAACTTTACCAAGCGGAACAGCAAGGTAAACAAATAATGGTAAGACAGCATCGTTGTGGGTATTTTGAATCTGAAAGAATTGAAGAGGTTAAATTATCTGAATGTCAATTAAGCACACTTGTATTAGAATACGATACTGATGCACTTGATTATTCTTACACATACTTCATTAAAGATGAAGAAAATAAATATGGTCTTAAAATTAATAAATAAAATTTACTGTGATTATGATTATACGAGTGAACAAAAAAACAAACGATAATTATGATATTGTTACAAGAGGCGGTGCTATCATACATTCAAATAAAGATTTGAACTTTGTTATTGGATATTTAGGAAATCAATTGCAAAGTGGATTTCAAGAAATAAGAATCACAATTTAAAATCACAATTTAATTGAATATAATTTATTTGCTTTATATGTAGCAAAATAATAAATTTGTTAAATGAAGCATATTAAATAAACTATATTAACTAAATAAAGTAATACTAAAGTATACTAGTTATGAAAGACTTAACTAAAGAATTGACTATAGAACAAAAAGCACAAAGATATGACGAGGCTATTGATGTAGCACGAAAAATAATAAATGGTGAGCCCATAAATGCTCCAGATGGGACAGCTATTCCTGTTGTAATTTTTCCTGAACTTGACGAGCCAGAAGACGAGAAGATAAGGAAAGTATTAATTGGATTTTTCAAAAATTATAAAGAACAAGGCACTATTGGAGCTGAAATATTTAATGAAATACTAACGGATAAAATTCTTGTCTGGCTTGAAAAACAAGGTGAGAAAAAATCTGTTGAGTGGAGTGAAGATGATGCTACAAGATTTCAACGTATTATTGATTTCTTGTGGTATAACAGGAAAGGGGATACTGATACTATATATCAAGATATTGATTGGCTCAAAACTGTTAAAGATAGGCTTCAATCAAAACAAGGTGAACAAAACACTACTGATGATGATTTCATAAAAAGTTTAAAATACAACAAAGTTTAAAAACATTAAATGGTTAACTAATTATGGACTACAAACTTATGGACTACAAACGCATTAAAGAATCTGATGAGAAGATAAGACAATTTCTTATTCATGAAGTCACAGAAACCAGTGATGAGATTATGTCTTATCGTAATATGAATAAAAAAGATGTTCTAAATTGGCTTGAAAAACAAAGTTCTGTTGAAGAAATTGTAAAAAGATGTAAGACTTCTTGGTATAATGAAGGAAAGATACAAGGTATGATAGAAGGACTTTCCGATGATGAGAAGTATCAACAAGGATGGCATGATGCTCTTGAAAAACAAGCCGAGCAAAAGCAAGAGGATGAGGATATGTCAAACCAAGGCATTGATTGGGGGGATGATGTTGAGGAAATTGATGAATTAACGGATCAAATCGTTGAGTGGGATGATGAAGATGATGCGATGCTGAACCAAATAATTGAGGATGTTGAAAAATTAGCAGGTCCTTATGTGTGCTATTATAAGGATATAAACTGGCTAAAATCCCTCAGAGACAGAATACAGGGCAAAACAACATCTGAAGCAATAAAGGAATAAAAAATGTTATAAAAAACGTTATATAAAATGTTAATTAAAACGTTATAAATTATGGATTACGAAAAAGCATATAAAGAAGTTCTAAATAGTGCAAAGAAGGTATTACTTGATTGCACACCAGATGAACGAAACGTTGTAGAGTATATCTTCCCTGAACTTAGTGAGAGTGTGGATGAAGAGATAAGGAAAGCGCTTATTGAATATTATTCATTTAATGAAGATGGACACTCTCACGCTTTGGACAATATCACACCTGAACAAATTGTTAATTGGCTTGAAAAACAAGGTAAAATTGATAAAACACATTATGATATTGCTGAAAAAGAAAAACGTGAATTTGTAAGTGATGGGTTCATTAAATGCTATGCTAATTTCCAAGACTTTAAGGAAGGTGAAACTTATTCGCTTGAATATTTAGGCAATGATAATTATAATGTAAGCAGTGTTAATCTTCTTGGTAAAATATATCATATAACTCCTTGTCAATTATATACAATCTTTAAGAAGCAAACATGGCTTGAAAAACAAGGTGAGCAGAAGCCTACTGATAATGTTGAACCAAAATTTAAGATAGGAGAATGGATATCTATCAATGGACATGTCGTTCTAATAAGTAATATACACAATGATTTATATGAAGCAATATTTACAAATGGTGAACACAGGGTTTATGACACAAATATCTTAGATAAAGAGGGACATCTTTGGACTATCGGCGATGCCATGCCTGGAGATATTATCTATGCAACAAGTAAATTTAATACTTTTGATTTTATTTATATTTTCTCTGAAATAAAAAATGAAAACTCATGGGCATATTGCAGTATAGATAGTGACTGTGATGATTTAGATAGTGGTTCAAGATATTGGTGGTTTGATAATTGTAAAGGTTCTATAGAATTAGAAAGATATGATTTTTATCCTGCGACCAAAGAACAACGTGATATACTTTTTGCAAAAATGAAAGAAGAAGGATATGTTTGGGATAACGATAATAAGGAATTAGAGGACCTTGAACAGAGTCCTACTGATATAGCTAAATCAGAATTTCACGAAGGAGACTGGATTACATTTTATGGAGGTTGCCCATTTAAAATAGTAAAAATTGAATCAGAACTAAATGGTGTTTTGGATTATCTTTTACTAAGCCAAAATGGCCAGAATTCTTATCTTAATAAAAAGTATGTTGATGAAAATGCAAGATTGTGGACAATCCAAGATGCTAAACCTGGTGATGTACTTGTGTGTCCAAAATATGCTAATGATACAATACCAAATATTTTTATTTTCAAAGATATTGATAGAAAGAATAATGATGTATATTGTTATTGTTCATTCTTAAAAACATTTACGACAGAAGGTTATGTTGCAAGTGCTGACCCAATAGATACTGATTTTTGCCCAGCCACCAAAGAACAATGTGACATACTTTTTACAAAAATGAAAGAAGAAGGATATGACTGGAATAACGATAATAAGGAATTAGAGGACCTTGAACAGAGTCCTACTGATAATGTTGATAACGCCAATATTGAAAATACCGGCATTGAAAATGCCAATATTGAAAATGTGGATATTGAAAATACCAATAATGATATATCTAATGATATGCCAAATTTAAAGGTTGGCGATTGGGTTATAAGAGAAGATGGAAAACCATTTCGCAACGGTAACAAATTTGCTCAAATAAAATCAATCAAGTTTGATGGAAATATGTGTTTTCTTGATACTGGTAGTACTGGTAGATGGTTATATTCATCTGAAATAAGAGCTTCGTCAATATATGATGCCCAAGCTGGTGATGTACTTGTTGCATCCGATGGTTCAATCTTTCTTTTTGCTGGTGTGGTTGATTGTGCTTGTAAGTATTATGTCGCACTTACAACCGACAATTATGTTAAAATCAATAAAGAAGTAGAAAGTGGCTTTTGGGAAACGTCAAGAGCAGTTCATCCTGCGACCAAAGAGCAATGTGATATCCTGTTTCAGAAGATGGAAGAAGCAGGTTATGAGTGGGACAGTGTAAAGAAAGAAGTAATAAAAATAAATTTAAACTAACAAAAAAGAATCATGAAAATTACAAGAATGATTAAAGCTGAGCAAGATATTAGATATCTTAGAGCTACTATGGGTGTTCGCTATTGGGTAGATTGCAAATATTCAGAAGATAATGGAAAAACTTGGAATCTGAATTTTGATGATACACGTGAAGAAAGTGAACGAATTAAGGCAATTACGCCATGTGTGGTAAATAAAAATATTGGGTATGGTGAATCAGACTATCTTGAACTTATTATTGACCTTGAAGAAGGTAAAGTGCTCAATTGGAAAGATGGATTTTGTCTCAATACTCATTATAAAGTTTGTGATGATGGCGAATATGTTTTCCTCGATAAGGATATGAATGAAGTTATCAATATCACCAAAGAATATAAACAGTATTACGTACCTGATTTTTTATCTATTGAAGATACTGGGTATGGAGATTATGTATATTTAAACATCAATGGCACTGGTCATATTAAACATTTTGATGTAGTAAAATCCAAGATAGATGACTATTTTGATGATTTGAATGATGAAGATTGAACAGAGTCCTACGGATAAAGAATAGATAAAAAATAATTAAAAATAATTAGTTATGTGGGAATTGTATTTAATAACAAGAATTGGAATTATTCATGCTTTAAGCGGTTTGTTGTTTATGTTTTCTCTTGTGGCAGGAATTGTATGTTATGTAGTATCAATAATTAATGATGATTACACAGGAGAAGATATTTTGAACACATGGCAGAAATCTAAAATTAGGAAGTTTGCTAACAAAATGTTTGTTGTATTTGGTATTTCTGTAACTATTAATGTTATTACACCGACTACAGAACAAGCATATATTATCTATGGTGTCGGTAGTACTATTGACTATATACAGGACAATCCAAAGGCAAAGCAATTACCTGACAAATGCGTCAATGCACTTAATAGGTGGGCAGATAACCTTAATAAAGAAGATGACAAAGACGAAAAATAAAATCATGAAGATTAGAGACTTATGAAGAATAGAGATCTAATAAAGCAACTATTGGACATCAACTTGGATGCCGAGGTAACAATTAACCTTGCGAACAACTTTGATTATGGTAACGAAGATTTCTCAATATCATGGAGCAAAACAGGTGCTGAAGGAGAAACCTCTATAGATGTAACAAGCATATCGTTAACACCTAAAAGTGTATTTCGTATAGAAAATGTGAAAGAAATGTGAAAGGAATCTATGAAGGAAATGAAACTAAAAACATTGTTCAAATTGTTCAATCATTTGTTCAACCATTTAAAGGTATTAAAGAAACAACTATATAATGATTTAGATGTTTTGTATGGGAGATACAGGGAGACATGATTTGTTCATAATTTGTTTTTTTTATTTTTATATATAAATAAAAAAAATATTAATTAATATGAAGAATATAGTAACATTTATTAATGAAAAATTAAGTATGCAATGGTTTGGTTCTGCTACTGAGTTATTTAAACTTTTTGATAGAGATTGCGGCAATCAAATAAAAACTACTTTTAAAGATGTATTAAATAAGAAAAATTTTACTGTTTATGCATTAGATATTGATAATGATAAGCAAAAAGTTATTGGTGAATATGAACTAATTGTAAAAGAGATATCACTATCAGATAAAGCTGCATCATTTAAAATGGACGCAGCAAAAGAATATAGTAATGTGCCAGAGCATATAAAAGATTATATGCCTAGTTTATTGCCAAAATATTGGGGACGCAGGGAGTTATGGTTTAATTATAAAAAAGGAACAGCTTCAGCTGAAGCTATTGATAATGAAGGTGTATTGTATCTTAACAGTGCCGAAAATTGGGGTGAAGGTTTTGCAGTTATAGCATTAAGTAAAGAAAATAAAGAAATATTTAGTAATTGGATTGAAAATTTAGATACAACAGAATTTGAAGAACTTGAAAAAGCTGCAAGAAAAGCCGCGGAAGAAAAACGAAAGGCAGAAGAAAAAGCATGGAAAGCAGAAAAGGAAAAAAGAAGAAAACTAAAACCTAAAAAACCAACTTATAATACGCATCCATCTTTAATAAAGATACCAAATGATTTTTATTATAATAATGAACTTGGTGGTGAATCTTTAATTAAAGCTGCAATTGAAGAATTTAAACATGGATGGGATGGTGATCCAATGTTTACTGCTAAACAAATAAAAGATTTATTTAAAGATATACAGGATGAGAATTTTGGTATTATAGAATATGATGGAAATTCAGGAGGTCATAACAAAGAAGATGACGCTATAGAATCTATATTTAAAAAAGGAAGTTGGTATGATTATACACCAGAATATGAACAAGAAGGATATGGTGATAACTCAATGTTAATGAAATTTAAATCTAAAGATGACAGAAAAATATATGTTATAGATTCTGGAGATATGGGTTATGCATGGTTATGCGTAGAATTTTAAAATATAAAAGTAATAAAATAAAATAAAGCTGTATTTAAATATTTAATTATTTAAGTACAGCTTTTTATTTTTTCATTAGATTTAACTATTTTATAAACTATAAACTATAAATATAATTAAATTAAATAACATATGACAGAAAAAATTAAAAAGTTTATATATGAATATTATGATCATTTGGAAAAAGATCCTGAAAATAAAGAAAAATATTATAATGAATTAAAAGAATTTACAATTGAGATTGGTTGTAAATTATTTAATAAAACTAAAAAGGATTATGAAAATGTTCAAAATTTTGCTAAGTTTTTATATGAATCAGATTTAACCAAAAAAGATAGAACATTAGCAGCAAATTATTTAGCATTATGTAATTTGATTAGTCTATACAAAAATCAAATGAAAGAATTGGGAATTGTTTAAAGATACTTAAGTAATTCCTTTTTATATTTGAATTTTTCAAATATTATTTATATTTATTGAATTTTTCAAATGTTTATTGAATTTTTCAAATAATATACTATATTATTTATATAATAATTAAAAATTATAAGTTATGAGATTTACAGCAGTAAATATTGAAGGTAAATGTGTTGAAGGTGTTGGAGTTTGTGAATGCGATGAGAACTTTGACAATTGGAATAGTAATAATTGCCATGAATATTGGATTAGATCATTCGGTAAAGATAATTTGAGTTATTTGTTTACTGACAAAATTGGTTGGGTAGATGGATGTGAATTTTCTGTAGGTAAGTTTGAATTGGTATTTACAAAATCTATTAAAGTTGAATTATAATACGAACAAATTGATAAATGAAAGAAATAGATTTCGAAATCTATTTCTTTTTTTAATTATATTTGAATTTTTTATATAATATTCTATATTTTATATATAATTAAAAATTAAATAATATGGCAGAAAATAAAATGAATTGGTTGATTGAAGATCATAAAAAACAAAATGTTATTTATGAAATTCAAGCTACTCATCACAATCACGGAGCTATTTCTAAGCCAACAGGATCTGGTAAATCATCTCTTTTTATTAACGATATTATTTATAGAATCATTAATCATAGTGGCAAAAAGCTAATGATTAATATTTCAACTCCTATTATTAAGCTTTGTGAACAGCAAGGTAATGATTTAATGGAAGTTATTGAAGGTGTTAAAGAATATTATGGAATTAATACAAATGAAATAAAATACTTCATTAATAATTCTGGTGATATTGATTCATATAAGAATAACAAATCTTCTTCATTGCATTCTTTTAGTTCAATATATAAAAATTTCATAAATAGTTCAAAATGTAATATTGCAATTGTTATTAACTGTCATCCATCATTATCTGAAAAAATGATTCCTTGGTTAAAGAAATCAGATAATGAAAATATTGATATTGTAACATATATTGACGAAGCTCATACAATTTCTTCAAAAATTGCAACAGAACAAGATGATACAACAATTAATTTGGATGTTCTTTGTGAAAAGTCTTCAGTATATCTTGTATCTGCAACAAACAAACAAGAACTTGTAAAAATTGTTAATAATTATGATGGGGTAAATGACGATTCTTATATTATCATGGAAACTCCTGCAGAGGCAATTAATGCTAATAAAATTTGCGCACCAAAGGTTCATATTAAACAAACAACTTCAGGAGAAATTGATTTTGATATCTGTAATGATTTTATGAATATGATTACAAAAGATGGAAATATCCATAAGGTTCTTATTACTTGTAAAGATACAAAATCATTGAAATCTCTTAAAAATCAACTTAAAGAAAATGGATATACAGTATTTTCAACTTGTTCTGCTGAAGGAATGAATTGGTCAGATACTGTAGAATATGAAAATTCTAATAACAAGTTTAATGATGTAGTATCTTTCATTAATGCAATTGATGATTGTAAATCGAATTGTTTTGTTCTTCATATCCGTCAAATGATTTCTGGAATTGATGTTAGTTCAATTTCTGATTGCATTATCCAAAAGAATGATACAGATAATTTTAATTCTTATTCAAATGTTATTCAGACTATTGGTCGTTCACTTCGTCTCGGAAAGGAACGTGGAATTGATGTTGAAAACAGAAAAAAGAAATACGCAAATGTATTGTTCGTAACTGAAGAGTCAAATGAAACTGTTTATTCAGATATTGAAAAATTCCTTATTAGTTATTATGGAATTGGACATTATGAATTCCATATTGGGAAGGCTGGAATCAAGCATTCATCTACAACTGAAGAAATAGATTTGGGATGGGAAAATATGTTTAATACTGTATCTTCTGGAGACACTATTAACTACTGGAAAAATATTAAAACAAATATTCGTAGATATATTCTTGAAAAAGTAAAACCAATTATTGATAGCTATAAGGAACTCGGGGTTCCTTACAAAAAAGATATTGAAAATGAAATCAATTTTATTGAAAAGAAATATAATGAAAATCTAAATGGAATTTACATTTTCAAATATATTGAAAATAAAGATCTTCGTAATGAGGTAGAAAAAATTATGAATGAAATTATTAAATAATATGAATAAAGATAGATTTATAAAGTTTCAAGAAAGTATCGAAAATACTTGGATTAAGAGAATGACATGGAATGGACTTTATAATAACGAGTCTTGGCCAACAATTAATGTTATGAAGTTTCTTAAAGAAGTTAAACCTTTTGAAGGAATGATATTTTCAAACATTAATGATTTTTGGAAGTTTATAAATAAGATTAAGATTGATTATGTAAAGTGGTGCCAGAATATTGAAGATCTTAATGATAATGAAGTTGATGCTTTACAGAAATTCTTTATTGGTTGTATTGGCGAATATTTCTTTGTAACATTATTTAAAGAACAGAACACTTTAGTTATAAATAATAAATTATATAGATTTGATTATGTATGTCCTCGTCTTGATGATGAAAAGGACTATGGAGTTGATTTAACTGGAGTTACATCAAATTCTACTGAAAATAAGTCATATGAATGCGCTCTACAGGTTAAGTTTTGGAATCCATTTAACAAAGATTTTCAAATGACTTACGATATTTTATCAAGAGTTTTTACTGATGCAATTATAAATGATTTTATTGATAAGAATGAAAATGGAAATATATTTGTATGCTGGCTTAATGATGATAAAAATGTATCTAAAGCGTTAAGACAGTCTCCTATTTGGGATCATATTATCTTTATTGGAAAGAAAGAATTGAATGACAATATCAATGGTAAATTTCCGGAGTTTTGGAATATTCTTATTGAAAATTTGAATAATATTTAAGTTTTTACTATATTCTATATATAATTAATATAATATATATGGAAATTTCAGATATTAAACTTCGAGTTAATCATAATGTCAATTTTAATCTTGAAGATGAAAAAATTAAGAATCTTCTAATTATTGGCAATACGATTAACTTTTTTGGTTTTTTCAATGATGACCGAATCAATATGATGTCTATGAATAAAAATGATAGATATCATTATATGTGGTTATTGAAAAGATGTAAAGAAAAAACTAATATTTATATAATTGGGGAATCTGAAGAGAAAGAATACTATATTAATTTATTTAATTATATTGGATCTTTAGGTATCAAAGTTAACTGTAAATTTATGGAAACAAAAGAACCTAAAGATTATCTTGAAAAATTATCACTTTTGAAAAACATGAAATTTGATTATATAGTTGGCAATCCACCATTTGGTTCAGTTGGCGGAGATACATTGCATCTTAAATGTGTAGATAAAGTATATGATTTATTTACTAAAAAGATGTTAATGATTATGCCATTTGGTTTTGCTACAAAAGATACTGGATCATTTAAAAAATTTCAAGATAAATTTAAAAATAAACTTCAATATGTAAAAGAAGTAGCTGGTTCAAATTTTGAAGGTACACACATGGCTTCTGCTGCTATTTATGAATTTACTAATAAAGAAACAACAAATATAATTATTGAAGATTTAAGTGGGTCAAAAATAGTTAAAGAAAACTTATTTGAAATTTCATATTTTAATGAATATGAAAATGAATTTATGTGTTATATAATTAATAATGGTACACAAAAAATAATTGGTGATTGTGGAAGATTAAATTCATGGAAAAAACAAGTGCAAGGATTAAATGATGATGATTATAAAAATAAATTATTTGAAATTATTGAAACAACATCATCATTTAAAAAATTAAAAAAAGAATATAATGAAAATTCAAATATATATGGATTACTTGTAAATAGAGTTAATGGAGCATGTAATGGGAAATATTTAACACCAAATAATGGACAGATTTTATCGTCATATAATGATTTTGTTAATCACTTCTATAATAATCCATTAGGAATAGGATATAATTGTTTATTATTTAATTCTTTTATTTCGGCCGAAAATTGCAAGAAAGCATTACAAAATTCATTATTAAGATTTATTTGTTTTAAGCTTCAAATAGATCATAATATGGTTGCAGGACGTGTTTATAAATATATTCCTGCAATTAATTGGGAAGATCCTAGATGTACTACAGATGAAGGTCTTCTTGAAATGTGTGGATGCCCAAAAGATAAAGCAAGGGAATATGCTGAATATGTTAAGAATTATGTAGATGAAAAAGATAAAGAAATTGAAAATAAAAAGAAGAGAAAATAATTATGAAAGAAAATAAATTATTTCATTGTCCAATAGTTATATTTAAGAAAAGTAAAATAAATATTAAAGATGAATATGGATCTAGTTATAATGAACAAATAAATATTTTTCATTTATTGTGGCATTTGATGTTTATAGGAACAAAACGTGGAATTAATAGTATTAATCAAGAATATTATTATGATTCTTATGGAAAACAATTATTAAATTGGTTAGGTAATAGATTAAACAACCTAATTGATAATAGTTTAAATGTTATTGGATCTGCCGTTATTGCTTATTTTTTATTAAAATATTTGGGAATTTAATAAATGATTAAAGATATATCAGATAAACGTAAAGAACGTAGAAAACATAATTCTAATCTTGAAGTTTCGGGTACACAAGAATTTTTCACTCCAAAGTTTTTGTGTGATGAAATGTTAGATAAGATTCCTGAGGAAGATTGGAAGGACATAACTAAGACATTTCTTGATTCAACATGTGGTAATGGAAATTTTTTAGTTAATATATATGAGCGTAAACTTAAATGGTGTAATTCTGTTAATGATTCCTTAATTGCACTTAAATCAATTTATGGAACTGAATTAATGGAAGATAATACAAATGAATGTAGAAACAGACTTTATTTGTTGTTTAAAGAATTCTGTGATAAGAGAAATTTAACGGAAGAGCAATTTAAGTTAGCAAAATCAAAATGCATTAAAATACTTAAGCATAATATAGTTTGTACAGATACTTTTAAGTGGGATTATGAAAATTGGAAAACACTATGAATCTTAATAAATATATTGGAATAGTTTATAAGAACATTGTGATGGATGAAAAGGATGGTTATTTTCAGGATCTTCCTAAGTATGTTTATGATATCAAAATTGAAAAGACAGTTGGAGATGAATGGGTTGAAACAGGTAGTGCATTTGTAACATATGTTCATCCACGTATTTACCAAAAAGTAGAAGTACATTACTTAAAAGATGGAGAAACAATTCATAAAGAAATTGGCGTTTGTGTTAAGGAGAAATATTCTAAACACATTGACCTTTATGTAAGAGATTCTAATATAGATGATAAATGGTGTTTTGGAATAGTACTTTAAATATATAGTGTAATAAAAATGTATAATTGTTTAATACCTAAGCGTGATATTCATTTGAAAGTTGGCGATACTGTGTATAAACTTTTTTATGATGACATTACGTTTCATATAGAAAAAACGAAAATAATTAATATTGAAAAAAGAACTCGTGAATTATATACGTGTTTTCCATTAGTAATTACCGACACTTATTTCATTTGTGAAGATGGATATGAATTTGAACTTGGGGATGTTGACCAAAATGTATATAAAAAATGTCAGGTGTTTTCTTCTTTAGATAAATTAAAAGGATATGTTAAACAAGACATAGAAGAATCTATATATTCAGCACGAATGGAAATAGAAAAATATCAACATAAATTGAATATCTTGGAGAATCGTAAAAAACTATATGAAAACAATTAATGAATATATACATGGAAGACTTAGAAAAAATATTATTAATTTCTGCATATCTTAATAATGATTTAGATACATATTCAAAATTAGTTAAACAATATCCTGAATATGAGCATATTGATTTATTCATAAAGATTGCTAATAACGCATTTGAACATTTTAAAGATTCTAAATATTGTTCTTTCGTATTAGAGGATAGTTTTTTCTCATTAATTGATTGTACATTTAAAGGCTATGATGAATTATACATAACTTCTAAAGATAACAATATTTATATGTATCCGATGATTAGTTATGATCGTTCTTGTGTATTATATATAAATGTTCCTGAAGATTTTGATGAAGATCCAGATAAATATAAAGATGAATTTATAGAAGATGCTATCAAGGCAATTTCAGAAAATTACATGACAACATTAGATGAAGACGCAAAAGGATTAAGTGGGCAAACCCTGCCAAATCCAGAATATATTGGAGAAGATGATGAAAAATATAAATGAATATATAAAATGAAATCAATAAAGAAATATATAGCAAACAGAATTCAAGAAGATATTCATATTGAAAATGATTTAGAGCTTCATTTTTATGTTGAATTTTTATTAGAAGAATCATTTAAATATTCTTATTTTACAATATTAGAAAAACATTCTTCTTATATTGGACAAAAAGAATTAGTTATTGATTTATCAAAAAAGATATACAATATTATAAGAAATCACGAGCCTGAAGATACATTAGAATTAGATAAAAAGGATTTAAAAGAATATTCAAATATATTTTTTAATAAATTGATAATATGTTTATATGGTAAAACTAGATATAATGTTTCTAAGTCAAAATACATAGATTCTGAAAAAACATTTGATAAAGTTATAATTAATATAAATCCTGATGAATATACTGATTATAAAGATATTGTTAAATGTTTAGTACATGAACTTTTACATGCATATAATGAATATAAAAATTATTTAACTAATTCAAATACAAAACTTATAAATTTAACTGATAAAAATTCATCATATTTTAAAACAATATTTTCAAATAATATAACAGTTGAAAATATTTGTAAAAGAATTTGCAATAATATTAGAAAATGGGAACAAAATGCATATATAAGTGAATTATCAACAGAATTAGAAAACAATAAATTTGATTTTTCTAAATATACAGAACATAAAGATGCTTATAAAAAAGCTTTTGAAATATTTAGAAATTCAGATACATGGGATCAATATTCTACATTAAAAGAATATTTAACTTTATTAAAAGATGATTCTAATGAAAACAAAATCAAATTTCAAAATACTTATAATAATATAAATAATACTTCATTATCATTTAATAAAATCTACAAAAAACTTAATGATGTATTTGATAGTATATTAAATAAAATAAATAGGTTAATTCCGAAGTTGATATATGATTATTATGAAAAATATTATGAAAAACAAATGAAGGAATTAGGGGAATCAATTAAAGAGTCTATAATACAAAGACAAAATAAATCATTAATAGAATTTATAAAATATATTAATGAATATAATTTATTAGAATCGGTTAAGCCAGAAAATGGCAAAGACTGGGAAGTTTATTTAGATGGCACTTTGGATACTACTTTTACAGAATGGGCTAAGAAATGGAAACGATATCCTAAGGTTGGCAAAGGTTGGTATGCTGGCGGAACAGTTTTCAAAGTTGTTAAAATAGAAGACAATAAAGTTTATACTGAAGAAGATACTACAGTCGTACCATAGGTGCGGCTTTTGTATTTTTTATATTTTTGAACTATATTTATATATATGGAAAAAACAACAAAAAGAACGATAACAAATTTTTTGAATACTGAATATCTTAATTATGCATTCAGTGTTCTTGAGGAACGTGCTATACCATCTGTAATTGATGGGTTCAAACCAGGCGCAAGAAAGATTATGCATGCAGCTCTTGCAGGTACGACAAAAGATGGTAAGCTATATAAACTATTAGCTTTGTCAGGAGATACTATGCGAGTCTCACTATACGCGCACGGCGACATTAGTTTGTCAAATACGATCGTCAATATGTGTAAAGCATTTAATGACAATCTTAATCCTTTGGAATCTGATTCACAGGTTGGTTCATTGAGAGATCCTGATTCTGCTGGTGCTCCTCGATATCTATATGTAAAGCATTCAAAGTATATGGACTTAATCTATAAGACTGACTATGACTTGTTAGATTTTGTTTTTGAAGAGGGACAGTATGTTGAGCCAATGACATATCTTCCAATCATTCCTACTGTTTTGTGTAAGAACAACATTGGTGTCGCAGTTGGCTATTCAATGCATAACCAAGCATATAACCCATTGGACATCATTGAAGCATGTAAGGAAGTATTGAATGCACGAGCTGATAAGAAGGACAAAATAAAGACAACCATATATCCATACATTCGTGGTATTAAGAAAGACAACTGGAGATATGAGGAAGGTGGTTGGTATAACTATGGAGAATGGAAGCTTAACCAATCTAAAGACATAATGACGGTCACTGATTTGCCAGCAGATGTATCTTATGAAGATTTTGAAAAGCTTCTTATTAAGTTTAAGGATGAGGACTACATTAAAGATTGGAAGAACCGTTCAGTAGATGGCGGTGTCAATTATGAGATATCTTTCCCAAAGAAACAGCTTGCTATTGAGATGAAAAAGGACCGTTCGGGAAAACGTATTGCAAATAAGTTCAAGCTAATCAAGGCATTACCGGATGATCTATTATGGCTACTGGATGAAAATCATAAGCTTAAGAACTTTGATGGTAAGAAGGATGTAATAGAATACTTTGTCAATTATCGTTTGGGAATCTATACTGAACGTAAAAAGAAATTGGTAAAGATTCTTGAGGAACGCATAAAGAAGAATGATGAATTAGTTAAGTTCATTGAATTAGTATGTAAAGGC
>Ga0247608_10000779_pt1 | contig 48912 bp, 46 predicted proteins | sample 176DNAGHGlowgp2_FD_193490 | JGI IMG/M metagenome (GOLD analysis project Ga0247608, IMG submission 193490) | Sheep rumen microbial communities from Palmerston North, Manawatu-Wanganui, New Zealand - 1766 DNA GHGlow gp2 | ecosystem: Host-associated > Mammals > Digestive system > Stomach > Rumen ...
GGTGGCGGTACCGGTGTTGACCACGGCGCGCAGGGCCCGGGTGACGGTATCGGCCGTGGCGGGGGAGCAGATGCTGCTGTTCAGGGCCGACGGCTCGAATTTCTTGATCACCTTTCCGTCCTTCTCAACGCTCTCTACCAGGTAGGGCTTCATCATGGTGCCCTTGTTGGCGATGCCGTTGTAGAAGGTGGCCACGTGCAGCGGGGTTACGCTGATGCCGTAGCCGTAGGCCGTGGTGCCCAGGGTGGTCTTGGACCAGCCCGGTGTGCCGGGACGGTTCACCACCGGCTTTCCGAGGCCGTTGATGTCAAAGTCGAAAGCCTCGCCCAGGCGGTAGGAATAGATGTGGTCGAAGAGTTCCTGCGGTTTCTTGCCGTAGTAATTCTCGGCCAGATAGGTGAATACGTAGTTGGACGAAATCTCGAAGCCGTGCATGACGGAGATGTCCCGGCGGCCGGTTTCCCGCTGGTAGTCCAGGATGTGGACATCCTGCTTGTAGGCCGGGACGAAACCGTTGTTGGTAGGGATGGTCTGCTCCAGGCTCTTGACGTATCCGTCTTCCACGACGGAGAGCAGGGTGACGGTTTTCATGACGGAACCCTGTTCGCCCACTTCCCTCAGGCACAGGTTTTCCCGTTCCCAGAGGGTGGTCTGCGGGGTGTTGCCGCGGGAGAGGTTCACCATGGCGCGGATGGCGCCCGTCTTGGCCTCCATGATGATGCAGATGCCGGCGCGGATGTCGTCGTTCTCGTTGATCTGGGCGCGGAGGGCCCGGTCGGCGATGTCCTGGAAGTCCACGTTGAGGGTGGTGCGGATGTCGTTGCCGTCCTGCACTTTCACCTGGGCCGAATCCAGGTCGCGGACCCAGCGTTTGTTGTCGGTGACCCGCCGCCACTCATAGCCTTCCCGGCCGTGCAACTCGCTGTCGAAACTGGATTCCAGGCCGATCCGGTTCTGCTCTTTCACATAGCCGATGACGCGGCGGGCCAGGGAATCGTACGGATAGATGCGCTCTTCGTGCTTTTCCACGATGAAGCCGCCGGTATAGGGGCCTTCCCGGAACAGGGGGAAGGTCTTGACCTTGTCCAGGGTGCTCAGATCGACATTCTTCTGAATGCGGAGATATTTGGCCCCCTTGTCTCGGCCGTCCAGGATGGACTTTGCGTAGGCATCGGCGCTCTTGTCCTTGAACTCGTTGCTCAGATAGGTGGCCAGTTCGCGGGCTTTGGCCCTCCAGGCGCGCTCCAGGCTGTCTTTTCCGAGGTCGATATAGTCCTGCTTGCGCACCGTGCAGTCCATGTAAATGTCATACAGCGGGGCCGAAATGGCCAGGGGCCTTCCGTCGGTGGCGAGAATCTTTCCGCGCACCGGCTGGTCCACATGCTTCTGGACGGAAGGACGGAACAGGCCGATGACCCTTTCATCCACCGTGTACGTGGCCTGGATGTGGACGATGCGCACCATGATGGCGATTCCCAGCAGCATGAACACCAAGGACAGGAAGAACATCACCACGTGGATTCTGTCGCGGTTTTCGATGGTGTCCTTTATTTCACTCTGTCTCTTGCTCATTTTTTCTTGATGATGGTCGCGGGTTCCTGGGGCAGGCTCAGGTCCACGCCCAGTTCTTTCAGGCGGGCTTCCGCCGCCGATGCGCTGTGCAGTTTCACCAGGGCGGCCTCTTTCTCGGCATAATGGATGCGGAGTTGGTCGATGGCGGCCTGGTTGTCCCCGGCCTTGGTGAGGGTTTTATCTACCTGCAGGCTCAGGAGGATGGTCACCCACATGAGCAGGAACAGGTACATGATGTGCATGTAGTATTTGTCGGCCCGGATCCGGAGCAGGAATTCACCGTTCCGGAGGGCGCGCATCAGGTTGCGGAAAGTGGCCCAGGTGCTTTTGAAACTCATTCGGCCGCCCTCCTTTCCGCTATCCGGAGTTTCGCGCTGCGGGCGCGGGTGTTTCCGGCGATTTCACTTTCTTCGGGGAGGATGGGCTTCCGGTTCACGGCCTCCAGCGGCGTTTCCATGCGGCCGAAGGCATCCTTCTCCACCCTTCCTTCCACGTTCCCGGTCTTGATGAAATTTTTCACCATCCGGTCTTCCAGGCTGTGGTAGGTGATCACCACGAGGCGTCCGCCGCTTCTGAGGCTGCGGGCCGATCCCTCCAGGAATTTTTCCAGGGATCGCATCTCCTGGTTCACTTCGATGCGCAGGGCCTGGTACACCTTGGCCAGCACTTTGTGCTCGGCCCCCGGGGGCAGCATCCTGGCGATGGCCCGGTCCAGGTCTCCCGTCGTGGCCAGCGGGCCCGTCTCGCGCGCCTTGACGATGAGGCGGGCCATGTTGCGCTGCCCGTCCACTTCTCCGTACAGTCCCAGGATGCGGGCCAGGTCTTCCTCGGCATAGGTGTTTACCACATCTGCGGCCGTAAGGGCTCCTTCGCGGTTCATGCGCATGTCCAGCGGGGCCTCCTCGAAGCGGAAACTGAACCCCCGGTCGGCGGTGTCGAACTGGTGGCTGGAAACCCCCAGGTCGGCCAGGATGCCATCGAACTGCACGCCTTCGTGGCGGGCGTAGTTTTCGATGAAGCGGAAGTTGTTGTGGATGAGCGTGAGCCTCGGGTCCTTGGGAGCGTTGGCGATGGCATCGATGTCACGATCGAAGGCGATGACTCTCCCGCCGGCGTTTAAGCGTGAAAGTACGGCAGCGGTGTGTCCACCGCCTCCGAAAGTGGCATCTGCGTATATTCCATCAGGATTTGTGACCAGAGCAGAAACGCTTTCTGTCAGGAGCACAGGGATATGATATTCAGACATTTCGAGACCCTCCCATTATTTCTTGGAAGATAGTCTCGATGCGGTTTCCTTGAACTTCTCGTCGGTGAGAAGGTCGGCCTCTCTTACTTCGGATGCCCAGATCTGAAGTTTGTAGCCGACGCCGCCGAATACTACCTCTTTGGTAATACCTGCACTCTCAAGCAACTGCGACGGGATGTTCAGCCGGCCCAACTTGCCGTCCGGGACAACGGTGAAGACGCCGTCGTTGTACTTGGTCCAAAAGTCAGCGTCTTCGGTATTGAGTTCGGGGTCCAGGCTTTCCAGTACGCGGTCGCTCCGGCGTACCCATTCCTCATACGCGAACACGTCCAGGCAACGCTGCTGGACGTTTTTCTTCACGATGAGGGTCATTTCTTCGGCGCCGCCGCGCACCAGGGCGTCACGGAAAATGGCAGGGAGCACGATGCGCCCCTTGTCATCTACCTTACCGGTGGCTTTGCCGAAGAATCTAACCATAACCCTTGTTTAACTTTCTACTTTCACGCTTGGATACAAAGGTAAGAAAACTTTTCCATTTTCTTACACTTTCTTCCAAATTTTTCCACAAAGTTATAAACATATCAAAAAAACGCCCCGGCACAAGGCCGAGGCGTTCATTTTCAAACGAAAGGGATTACAGTTCGCGGCGCAGGCGGGCTTTGGGAATGTCCAGCAGCGAGCGGTACTTGGCGATGGTCCGGCGGGCCACTTTGTATCCCTTGGCGGCGAGGCCGTCCACCAGCTCGTCGTCGGTGAGGGGGTTGTGCTTGTCTTCGCCGTCCACCATTTCGCGGAGGGCCTTTTTGATTTCGCGGGTGCTTACCTGGTCTCCTTCGCTGTTTTCCAGCCCCTCGGAGAAGAAGTACTTGAGGGGGAAGATGCCGAAATGGGTTTCAATCCATTTGCTGTTCACGACGCGGGAGATGGTGGAGATGTCAAAGCCGGTTTTCTCCGCGATGTCCTTGAGGACCATCGGCCGCAGGGAACTTTCATCTCCGTCGATGAAAAAATCGTGCTGGTAGTCGATGATGGCGCGCATGGTGCTCTCCAGCGTGTTCTGGCGCTGGCGGAGGGCTTCGATGAACCACTTGGCCGAGTCGATCTTCTGTTTGACGAACGTGGCGGCTTCCTTGTCGGCCCGGGACTGGGACATGCGGCCGTTCTCCATGATTTCGGAGTATTTGCGGTTGATGCGGAGTTCGGGAATGTTGAAACGGGGCATCGACAGGAGCAGTTGGCCGTTCTCGTATTCCAACTGGAAGTCCGGCACCACTTGCTGGGCCTGGTCGTTATAGGAATCGTCGATCTGCCCGCCCGGAGAAGGGTTCAGGTGGCGGATTTCTTCCAGGACGGCCTTCATCTCGTCCTCGGACAGATGGAGCCGGGTCATGATTTTCTGGAAATGGCGGTTCTTGAAGGCATCGAACTGGTCGGACAGCACGCGGATGGCATTGGACACGGCCGGCGTGCGCTTTTTGTCTTCCAGTTGAATCAGCAGGCACTCCCGGAGATCCCTGGCGCCCACCCCGGAAGGTTCGAATTCCTGCACCACCTTCAGCATCTTCTCCACCTCCTCGGCATTGGACTCGATGCCGGCTCGGAAGGCCAGGTCGTCCACGAGGGATTCGATGTCCCGCCGGAGGTATCCGTCATCGTCCAGCGAGCCGATGATGAAAGAGGCCACGGTGCGCTGGTGGTCGGTGAGGTTGCGGTAGCCCAGTTGCTCCAGGAGGCTCTGGGTGAAACTCTGCTTGACGGAGAAGGTATTGTATTCCGGCCGCTCATCCTTTCCCCAGTTGTTCACGTGGAGGTTGTAGGAGGGGATGTCATCGTCCTGCGAGCCGTAGTTCTCTTCCAGGGAACCGCCGCTCTGCTCCTTTTCCTCCACTTCGGAGATGGAGACGTCGCGGGGTTCGTCCTCCCCTTTCTGGGGAGTGTCGTCCAAGACGGGATTGTCGCTGAGGACCTCCCGGACATGCTGTTCCAGGGCCTGCACCGGCATCTCGATCAGTTTGATGGTCTGAATCTGAAGCGGTGAGAGTTTCTGCTGCTGTTTTTGCTGAAGTCCCTGTTCGATGGCAGCCATGGCTTAACGCGGATAGTTGATGCTTTCCTTGATGATGAAGGCCGTGGGATAGGCCCCCTTGAGGGAGTTGAAGATGCGAAGGGCTTCGTCCTTGGAACGGAAATCTCCGATGCTCACCTTGTAGTTGGGGCTTTCGAAAGAGCGGTAAACGCCGGTTCCGGGGAACTGTTTCCGAAGAACCTGCTCAATGCTTTCGGACTTGGCACGTGCCTGGGGACCGTTGTCGTAGAAAACACGGATGCGGTAGCCGCTGATGGGTTTCTGGGCGTTGGCCTGCGTGTATTTTTCCAGGGCCTGGCGCACCGGGGCGCTCTGCTCGACCTGGATGCCGGAGCCCAGGACGGAGAGGATGCTCTTGCCCACCAGGGTGGAATCTACCGGAGCGGTACGGGTGGTATCCTGTGCCTGCAGGGAAATGTTTCCCAGCAGGAGGACTGTGAGTATGAGAAGAATCCGTTTCATAACTTACTTTTTGAATTGGGAGATGTCCAGGTCCCGGAAAGAGATCGGAGCCCTGAGCACGCCGTTTTTCTTGAGGGCGCCTTGGATGTCCACATCGGCCTTGAGGCCTTCCAGGGAGCCTTTGCCGGCGATTAGGAGCACTTCCAGGAGGGAGGCGCCTTCATCCAGGACGACCGTGCAGGGGAGTTCGTAGGTTCCCTCCGTCTTTCCTTGCAACTCCAGGGGACCCGTGGTGAAATGGGCGATGGGCTTTTCGTTGTAGCGGATGGTTCCTGTCACCTCCTGGACGGCCACGCTGCGGGCGGGATTGTTGATTTCCAGGAGCAGTTTGGCATCCACCGACCGTGCCGACGTGGGGACGATGTACGCGATGCCCACGTTGGTGATGGCGATTTCCTTCACCTTGGACAGGCCGCAGGAGCAGACCAGAAGGGCCGCTGCAAGAAAGATGCCGATATGTCTGAATGCTTTCACAGACGCAAAGGTAGTGAATTTTTTTTATTCGCAGATAAGGGTGGCCGATGTGCAGTCCTTCACCTTGACCTTCACGTAGGTGCCGCACTTCCGGTCCAGGGCCGGGAATACGCACATCATATTGTTGGACGCACGGCCGCAGAGTTGCGCCGGGTCGCGTTTGGACGGGCCTTCCACCAGCACTTCCACTTCCCGGCCGATCTGGGCGCGGTAGCGCTCGAGGGACTTGCGGTTCTGGAGTTCGATGATTTCGTTCAGGCGGCGGTTCTTGACATCGGCCGGAACGTCGTCGGGGTAATTCCGCTGGGCGAGGGTTCCGGGACGCTCCGAGTAGGCGAACATGAAGGCCCAGTCGAAGCCCACTTCCTTCATGAGACTGAGGGTTTGGGCGTGGTCCTCTTCCGTTTCGGAGCAGAATCCGGCGATGACGTCAGTGGTGAGGCCGCAGTCCGGGATGAGGCTGCGGATTTTGGCCACGCGCTCCAGATACCACTCCCGGTCGTACTTGCGGCGCATCTTCTCCAGCATCCGGGAACTGCCGGACTGCACCGGAAGGTGGATGTGGCGGCAGATATTGGGATGGGCGGCCATGGTTTCGATGACCTCGTCGCTGATGTCCTTGGGATGGGAAGTGGCAAAGCGCACGCGGAGATCCGGGCCGATGGCGGCCACCATTTCCAGCAGGCGGGCGAAGTTCACGCTTTCATCGGCGCTCTTCCAGAGGTAGGAATCGACGTTCTGCCCCAGGAGGGTCACTTCCTTGTAGCCCCGTGCATAGACGTCGCAGGCTTCGCGGAGGATGGAGTGGGCGTCGCGGGAGCGCTCGGCCCCGCGGGTATAGGGAACCACGCAGTACGAACACACGTTGTTGCAGCCCCGCATGATGGAAATGAAGGCGGAGATGCCGTTTTTGTCGGTGCGGATCGGGGTGATGTCGGCATAGGTCTCATCCCGGGAGAGGAGAACGTCGATCTGCGGCTTGTCGGGGGTGATGGCTTCCAGCAGGCGGGGGAGGGAGCGGTAGGCGTCGGGCCCCACCACCAGGTCCACCTTGCCGGTATCCAGGAGTTTGTCCTTCAGGCGCTCCGCCATGCAGCCCACGATGCCCACCAGGACCCCCGGACGGGCTTTTTTCTGCTGGTTGAACACCTCCAGCCGGCCCCAGATGCGCTGCTCGGCGTTGTCTCGGATGGAACAGGTGTTGGCCATGATCAGGCCGGCTTCTTCCATGCTCTCCGTGCGCTCGTAGCCGGCATCCCGGAGAATGGCAAAGATGACTTCGGTGTCATTGACATTCATCTGACACCCGTAGGTTTCGATATAAGCTTTATTCATAGTGAGGGGTTCCGGCTATCTTTTGCCGCCGTAAGCCAGGTCTCCGGCATCTCCGAGGCCGGGGATGATGTAATTGTGGCTGGTGAGTTCCTCGTCGATGGCCGCCACCCAGAGGGTGTATTTCCCGTCCAGTTTCTGCAGGAGCTGATCTACGGCGTAGCGGCTGGCCACGGGGCACACCATGTGGATGGTGGCAGCCTCTCCGCCTTCTTCCTCCAGTTTCTGGAGGGCGCTTTCCATGGAAGCGCCGGTGGCCAGCATCGGGTCGGCCACGATGAGGGTTTTGCCCTCCAGCGAAGGGCAGGTGCAATAGTCCGAGTAAACCTTGAAATAATCTCCCTTCCCGTGTTTGCGGTAGGTGGAAAGGAAGGCGCTCTCCGCCCGGTCGAAGGCCGTCAGGAGCCCGTTTTGCAGGGGCAGGCCCGCCCGCAGGATGGCGGCGATGACAAGGGGAGTGTCCGGGGTGGAGACCCTGGCTACGGCCAGCGGGGTGGTGACATCCTTTTCCGTGTAGGCGAGCGTTTTGGAAAGCTCATAGCCAAAAATAAACCCTACTCTTTCCAGATTGGTGCGGAAACGCATACTGTCTTTCTGGATGCGCGCATCGCGGATTTCTGCCATGAAGGTGTTCAGAACCGTGTTGTTCTCTCCAAGGTTGATAACTTTCATATCACTGAGTTTTGAGACTACCTTACAAAGATAGGAAAAATTTATTTTCCCACCCTTTCTTCGGAGAAAGAATAGAAGGAACCTTCGGCCACGTCCGGGCACATGTCCAAAATCTTCATGGGGACAAGATACCCCATAAAAAGAAAAACAACACAATCGGAAAAAAGAGAGCGTTTTTTCTTATTGCTCCAGCAGGCGGCCCAGCAGGAAATCCATTCCGTTTTTGGAGAGTTTCATCACAGTCTGTGCACCGTCCGGTCCCTGTAAAGTGCAGGTCTGTTCCTGCGGGTTCAGGCGATGCACCTTCCGGATATTCACAATCGTGCGGCGGTCGGCTCTTGCAAAGCAGTCCGGCAGGCGCCGCTCCAGGGAAAGAAGGCTTTCCAGAATCATTTCTTCCCGCTTGAAGGTGACCAGGGTGGCATAGTTTCCATCGGCCCTGAAACCGGCAATCTCATCGGCGGGAACGAACAGCAGGCTGTCGCCCGACTTGAAGCACAGCCTTCCGGGATCCGATCCCTGCAGGGTGGTGATTTTTGCAACGGCCCTGGCGATGGCTTGTGACAGTTCTTCCTTGCCGATGGGCTTGACCAGATAGTCTACTGCCGACAATTTGATGGCTCCCAATAGGTATTTTCGGTCCGAATAGGCCGTGGTAAAGATTACAAGGGGCAGGGGAATGCTCCGGCCGAGTTCTTCCAGCAGAGACAGGGAATCTTTCCCGTTCAGCTGGATATCCAGGAAGAGAAGATTCGGCCGGTTGCGGAGGATGCTTTCCCGGGCTTGTTCGTAGTTCTCGCACGCATCGGTTATTTCCAGAGTGGCACGCCAGTCTTCCAGTTTTGAGAGCAGAGAGAGTCTGGGCAGACGCTCGTCTTCTACTACGATGGTCTTGATCTTATCCATGGTCCTGTTCAATATCGGTAGTCTTCTGGAATCCAAATGGTGAAGCGGGTTCCTGCCGGCCGGCCTTCCCCGTTGGTAAGGTCGGCCACCTGCTGCACGATCCGGTACCGGTTGGTCTTGTTATACAGTTCAATCTGCTTTTGAAGGATAGCGAGTCCCTGCTTGGTGGAATATCCGCCGGAGCGGGCTGCTTCGGCTCTTCCCACACCGTCATCCTGCACACTCACAAGGATACCGCCGGCACCGTCCCGCGGCTGCCGGCATACGGTGATGTCGATTTTCCCGGCACCGTCCTTGGACGCGATGCCGTGTTTTACGGCGTTCTGGCTATAGGTGTGTAGCAGCATGGTGGGCAGCATCAGGGATGGATTGACATCAGAATCTACATGGATGCTGTATTGCAGCCGTTCTCCGAAGCGCAATTTCTCCAGTTCCAGGTACGTGCGCACGTAGTCCACTTCCTCGGCAAGGGTCCGTGCGGGCCGGTCAATGTCCAGCAGCGTCTGATTGGTGAAATCGGAGTAGAGTTTCAGGTAGCGGGAGGCCTCGTCGGCAGAGTGGTTCATCACGAAATACTCTATGCTGGAGAGCACATTTGCGTGGAAATGGGGGATGGCCTTGAGCCGGATGGCGGAGAGTTGCAATTCTTTCTGTCTCTTCTCCCGTTCGAGGGTCTCCATCCGCTTGCGGCTCCGGCGTTGTTCGGATTTTCTGGCTACCCACCAAATCAGCAGCGAAAGGATGACGACGCACCCCAGAAGCGCCCATCCCCGCCACCACCAGGGCACAGAGGCTTGGATGAAGGTGGACTGCTGACTGTCGAAAAGGAGATTCTCCGGCCGGAAGGAGGTCACTTCTTCTAGGCCGGCCAGCCAGAGCGTGCCGTCTTCACTTTCTGCCATCGGCCCCATCAGCGGCTCGATGGCAGTGAATCCGTTGCCGGAATCGAACCAGTGGACATCTCGGGCATGCAGGTCTCCGTCCATGCGCGCCACCAGGAGCCCGTCAATGGCCGCAACTGCCAGATACCCGCGCGGAGACAGGTGGACGCTGCGGATTTCGTGGCCTGAAAGGATGGGTTGCACTTCCCGGAGCGGACGGATCTTCCCCTGGGAAATGACGAAGAGGGAATCCCCGAGGGCGAAGCAGACATGCCCCTTCCCATCCGACGAAAGGGCGGTGATGACCAGGGCCGACGGAGTATCTTTCACTTTACGGACCAGGGTTTCTCCCTCCCCGGTACGGGAGAGGCAGTACAGCCCGGGATTTCCGCTTGCCCACAGTTGTCCCAGACCATCGTCCACAGCGTACCAGGGATGGGCAATTTCCATGCTGAGCGTATCCAGGTTGCCGTTTTCCGGGTTGTATGACAGCAGGCTGTTCCTGGTGCCGGCAATCACCTGCGTCCCCATCCTGGAAACAAAACGGTAATACTCCGGAGGGAACCCCAGCCAGTGCAGGCCGTCTTCTCCCGCGGCGGCCACGTCTCCGTTACCGGCCAGATAGACCTTCCCGGCAACGGCCGCGGCGCCGGAGGCATAGAAATTCCCCTCCTGTCTGTCCAGCAGTTCTCCGTCCATGAGGACGCTTCCGTTCAGCGTCCCTTCCACGAGATGTCCGCCGGTGAATGCGATGGCACGTACGATGTCGTTCCTGTCGGTGAGTCGGTGGTTGACGATGTGTCCCTGAAAGAAGCAGTATACACCTTGATAGGTGGCTGCCCAAAGCCGGTCCCATTTGTCGATGAACAGGTTCTTGATCAGGTTGAATCCCGTGGCGAGCTGCTCCATCGGCCCGCCGGTGAGGCAGTCATAGCGCCAGAGCGTGTGGGAATCGGCTATGATGAGTTGTCCCTGGGAGTTCAGGCGGGCGGAGAGGCCATAGTCGGGGGCCTCGAAGGTATGAGGGTAGAGCAGCCGGAGGCTGTCCCCTTCAACGGTGTACAGGCCGTCGCCCGACAATGCAATCAACTGTCTTCCCCGCCGGATGAGGGAGAAGACGTCTTTTTGGGTCCCGATTTTCCGGGTTTTGCCCCCATCGGCCACATAGAGCCCTTCCGGGGTGGGGATGAAGACGCCCAGGGAATCAAGGTACAGCTTCCGGTCCGGCGTCATTTTGTCCAGCAGGGGGGATTCCAGTACGCGGACCCTTCCGCCGGCCTCCAGGTGAAAGAGGACCCGGCCTTGCTCCCGGCGGTCTTCCAGCAGCACATATCCCGGAGGAAGGTCGGCGGAATTGAAGTTGTTCAGCAGCATCCGCCCCTCCGGGTCGATGGGTTTCATGTCCAGTTTTTCTCCCCGGAAAGTCCATTTCCTTACGAATCCGAAGGCGCTCACCTTTCCCTCCGTCTCCTGGAATGCGACAATGTTCTCTCTCCTTCCGCCAAGAAAGGGAGTCATGGTACGTCCGTCATAACGGACGAAGCCGGACAGGGTGCCTATATAGATATAGCCGCGGGTGTCCTGCCAAACAGTCTCTGTCTGCATCTGGGGCAGACCGTCGGCTGTGGTGAAGCGCCGGTGGCTGATACTGCTTTCCATGGCCGCCCCTGCCGCCATAGCCGGGAAGGAGACAAGGAGCAGTCCCGCCAGCAGGTATCGTAAACACTTTTCCATTGTTGCAAAGATAGGTAAATTGTATCATTCTTTTGTTGTATCCGGCTGTGTGTCAACTGCTTTTTTTTCGTTCGTCCAGAAAACGGGGCCGTTCGTCAATCCGGGAGGCCGTTTCGTCAAAAGGGGGCTCGGAGCAGGGGAACAATTGACAGATTATCCATAGATTTATAGTCGGAATGCTTTTAAACAAAGTGCCTATGGAACAGAAAAAAATGTTGTACGAATGTCCGGAGTCCGTTCCTGTAGAGATGGACACGGAGGTAATGCTGGTGGTTTCCGGAGATCCGGAACCTTTCGGCGGGCTCAGGGATGATTTTGACTGGGAATTATGGTAGGAGGAGTGTATATGAAAAAGTATTGTTTTCCTATATTGTCCGTGCTCATACTGCTGGGCGCGGCGGCCTGCAACAAGCAGGCGGATGTGGATGCCACTGAACCGGAGGAGGCTCCGGAACCCGGAAAGACCCTTGTCTGGGAAGTAAGCGTACCGGCCAGCAAAGGCGGGGACGCGGCAACCAAGGCGCTGGCCTTTGACTCCGGGAATATGAAGGTGCTCACATCTTTTGAGACGACGGACAAGGTGTATGTCTACAACAAGACGCGGGCTTCGCTGGATGCGCTGTGCCTGAGTCCGGATACCGATGGCGCTTCTGTCAATCTTCAGGGCTCCCTGCAAGGGGAATATGCCGTTGGAGATGTCCTGGAACTGCGCTACTGTCCCTATTCCCCCTTTGGGGGCGGAATCTTCGATTATGAAGAGCAGACCGGCACTTTTGAAACCCTTCGGGATTTTGGCGTGGCTACGGTCAGTGTTACGGCTGTAGATGAAGTGAACCGGAAGCTCACGCTGGAGAACGCCCATTTCACCAATCCCTACAGCATTTTCCGTTTCAGTTTCGTCGATGCGGATACGGGCAATCCCATTCCCATCCAGTATCTTTGGATCAAAACGGTCATGGGAAATCTAGTATTCAAGGACAGCCCGGACGGTACGCGGGAGTATTATGGTGAAATGGCCGATGGAAAGATCCCCAGAGAGGTCTTCCGCAGTAATTCCACCGACCCCGTCTGGTTGTCGCTTTGTTATGAGGCCCCTTCTGTGAGTCCTGAGACAGATTGGATGGCATTTGCTATTCTGGATGATGTAAATAAAATCGTCTACGACATGAGTAAAATGACGGATGGCAAAATCACGAATGGGAAGTTTTATACTCCCACCATTGCAATGGTACCGCTCCCCAAGCCGGAAGTCACCCTTACAGGAAGCGCGAGTCCCGTAGAACCCACTCAGATTTCAACTGGTTTATACAAGTTGTTTTCAGACAACTATTATTATTATGAGAATCCTGGCCTGGATATCACTATCAGTGGAGATGGCGACCAGTGTCGTTTCCGGTGGAAAGACAGTGCATTGGAACCCGAAGGGGCCACTGTACGTTTTTCCGGAACTTCGTACGGTATGCCGCAGGGCTTCACCACTACTCAAACAGCGTTTGTAGAACACCTTCACCGTGGCCCGCTAACCCTTGTCCTGGATGGACAGACCAAAATTTGGGGCGCTGCAGAGCATCCTGCCATTCTGGTGGACAAGATGTATGGGGAGGTGGTTTTCAAAGGAAATGGAACCCTGATTCTTGATCATGTAACCAATTCAATTGGAACTCAGGGAATTATGACAGCTGATGGCGCAGGAACTCCCAGTGTCGGAGTACCGCTCAATGTACACGCTGCTTCCGGCTATTCGCTTAGTGTCTCCGGTGTGGACAACGGTGACGGTACCAGTACCTGGACCTATGTGGTTGCAGCGAATTCCGGAACTTCAATACCCGGCATACCCACCTTCCCCAATGCCGGCGATCCCTTTAACAGCTAAGCACAAGGAAAGATGAAAACGAAGAAGACATATCTGAAAATGGCCGCCCTGCTTATGGTTGCAGCCGTGGCGGGTTCCTGCTCCAAATTACAGGAAAAAACCGTATTCACCCTTACAGCCACCCTTTCTCCCCAGGAAGGTCTGCTCACACGCAGCATTATAGCCGATACAGGCACCGGAATCGCTACAACATGGGAAGTAGGAGACTATATCTGGGTATCTTATGAAGACATTCATTCCAATTCCGAAGCCAGAGGCATCGTGACGGCCGTGGACGGAAGTGGCAATGCCACCGTTTCCGTAGAACTGACAGACCCCAAGGATGGCGGCAGTGTCTTGTTCGGTTTCCCTTATAAACATTGGAAAGAAGGAAAAGGATTGCAGGAAGAGGTTCAGAGAGGAACGCTGGCGGATATCAATGAGAATTTTATGGCGGTTTATGGAAATGGAACGCTCTCTGTTTCAGGTAGTTCCGTGACTATTCCCGCCGGAGTTACCATGGGGGCCGATAACTGCATCTGGAAACTCTCTTTCACCGACGGGACGACCGACATTACCAACAAGATAAACCAGCTTGTTATCAGTTTCGGTCCTTATGACGAGTATACGGTAGAACCGTGGTATCCATATCCGGATGCCATCTATGTCTCTTTATATCCGCAATACGATTCGCCCGTAACTATCACGGCCAGGACCTATCCCACCACCTATTCCACTTCCAAAGCCAGCATTACTCTGGTGGAAGGCAAGTTTTACTGTTCCGAGGGGCTTGTCCTGACAGCGTTGTAGTTTACAGCAAGGAGACAGCTTCCAGCTCCCTGGCAATCTGGTGCAAGCCGGCCTCGATCTTTTTCGCCTGCGCAGCGGAAATGTATGTGTCGCCGGCTTTGTAATGGCGCATCAGGCTGGGAGAAATACCCACCCTCTCGGCAAAGCGGGATACGTTCAGAAATGAGAAAGCGTCGAACAGGGCCGACACATCATATTTGTATTCAAAATCAAGGTTTTCCAAGTCGTCCGGAGACCGGGTGCCGTCTTCTGCATACATCTGCCTTGCCTCATCGATGGAATTCATGAGATCTTCTTTTGCTTCTTTGACGGTTTTGCCTGCCCCCCAGATGGTGGACTTGAAGTTGGTTATCACGGCGCTGTAGCCGTTTTCGTCCTTTTCAATCAATACATGTGCTTTTCCCATAATTGCTACCTTAATTGACTTCAATCTGTTTTAAAAGCTTCCGCATCAGGCCGGGTTTAATTTCTTCAGACCCATGTCTTCCGACCTGCATTTCATCCTCTCTCCCGGGCTTCCTGTAAATATCATGTCTTTTCCCATGACGATAGAGGGACCATCCGTTTTGCATTGCAATCCGAACCAGTTCGTTCCATTTCATATCCGGTGACAAATATAGCGCAATTATGTGATATATCCAATTATTATTTTCCCACCCTTTCTTCGGAGAAAGAATAGAAGGAACCTTCGGCCACGATGATGTGGTCGGTGAGGGTGATGCCGACCGCGCCCAGGGCTTTGCGCAGAAGGTCGGTCTGGAAGATATCGGCCTGGCCGGGCAGGGGGGAGCCGGAAGGGTGGTTGTGTACCAGGATCAGGTGGCAGCACTGCTTCTCGATGGCTTTCTTGAGGATCCGGCCGATGTCCAGCGGCGTATGGTCCATCGACCCAGAAGTGATCATTTCCCGGCCGATGATATAGTTGGCCTTGTTCAGGAACAGGACCCAGCATTCCTCGTGGTCCAGGTTTTTGAGGGTGGGGAGCATGAGTTGGTAAACCAACTGCGGAGAGGTGACGGAACGCTTGTCGATGACGGATGCCTCTTCGAAGGCCCGCCTTCCCAGTTCCAGGGCGGCGGCGATGCCGATGGCCCGGGCTTCTCCCACCCCCTTGTGCGTGACGAGCCGCTCCAGCGGCATGGCCCCCAGCAGGGACAGCCGCCCCTTGGCGCTGACCATCAGTTCCTGCGCCACATCCATGACGTTTCTCCCTTCGGTGCCGCTTCCCAGCAGGATGGCCAGCAACTCGGCATTGGAGAGGGCCTTCGCACCCCTGAGGCGCATTTTCTCCCGGGGCCGCTCGTCCGGGCACATGTCCAAAATCTTCATGGGGACAAGATACCCCATAAAAAAGAAAAACAACACAATCGGAAAAAAGATTGTGTTGTTTCAGGTGTCGATTCGCTGTTTTTTACGATTCCTATTGGATGAAAGCGACGATTTCGCCCTTCTGGACCTGCTCTCCCTGCTTTCCGAGGACGGCGACCACAAGCCCGTCCACGGCAGCCACGACATCTTCGATGCCATAATATGTCTGCACATGGCCGATGACCTGCCCGGCCTTCACTTTCTTTCCGGTGACCGGAGCCTTGGAGGCGTCGTCCACATCCACTTCCCAAAGCAGCCGGCCCTTCACAGGGCACTGCACGGGCGTAGCCTTGGGATAGCGCGCGGTGTACTCCTCCATGGAGAACTTGGGCATTTCCACGACCGGCCGTTCCACCACGATTGGGGCGCCGGCCTTGGCCTTGAGTTCTTCCAGTTCCTTGTTGAAGCGCTCCTTGGCGATGCCGCTCCGGTAGTCCCGGTACTGGCGCTCATGCATGGCCAGTTCGAAGAGTTCTTCGTCGTCCTCTCCGTAATCCCAGCCTTCCTCGTCCATCATCTTGCGGAACTTCGGCAGTTCGTCCGGGTAATTGTCCTGCGGGTTTCCGGTGCTGAATTCCAGTCCCTTCTCCTTGGCCAGGGCCACGATTTCCGGTGCCAATTCTCCCGGGAGTCTGCCCATGTGGCCCAGGATCATGCCCCAGGTGTCCTTGTCGATGGTGGTCCAGCGCGGCTTGTCGTTCAGCATGTTGAACAGGTTCATCAGGGCCGTGTTCTTCACATACTGGCTGAACGGTGTCACGAGCGGCGGGTAGCCCAGGCGGGGCCATACGTATTCCACTTCTTCGAACAGTTTCACCATGAGGGTGTCCAGGCTCACTTCCGGACGGCCGTGCGCACGCTGGGCGGCGTTGATGGCGCCCTGGAAGCCTTTGAGGTCGGCCATCATGGAACCCATCATGCCTCCGGGAAGGCCGCAGCCCACCAGCAGGGAGGTCATCAGTTTGTTGCTGGGGTTGATCCAGTAGCCCAGGAAATCGTCGATGAACTTCTGGGTGAGGCGGCGTACCTCCATGTATGCGTCCATGTTGAGGTCTTTCACCAGGAATCCGTCGCAGCGGAGCATCTCCCGGATGGTGATCACGTCCGGATGCACCTTGCCCCAGGACAGCGGCTCGACGGCCACATCCAGATAGTCGGCGCCGGCACGGGCCACTTCCAGCATGGAGGCCACGGAAAAACCGGGGCCCGTGTGGCCGTGGTACTGCACCTTGATATGGGGATACTTCTTTTTGATGTCGGCCACCAGTTCTCCCAGCACGTTGGGGCGGCCGATGCCGGCCATGTCCTTGAGGCAGATCTCGTCGGCCCCGTACTCCACCACTTTGTCCACGATGTCCATGTAGTAGGCAACGGTGTGGACGGGGGAGTGCGTGATGGAAAGGGCGACCTGTGAAATCATTCCGCCTTTCTTCGCTCCGATGACGGAGCCTTTGAGGTTGCGGTGGTCGTTGAGGCCGCAGAAAGAGCGGGCGATATCCGTGCCCTGCTTTTTCTTCACCTTGAACATGAGTTCACGCACATCCAGCGGGACGGGGTTCATGCGGAGAGCGTTGAGGCCGCGTTCGAGCATGTGGGTCTGGATGCCGGCCTTGTGGAAGGGCGCCGTCCAGGCGCGTACAGCCTTGTTGGGGTTCTCGCCGAACAGGAGGTTCACCTGCTCGAAGGCACCGCCGTTGGTCTCTACGCGGTCAAAGCAGCCCATGTCGATGATGGCGGGCGCCACTTCTGTCAACTGGTCAACCCGGGGAACGTATTTTCCGGAACTCTGCCACATATCCCTGTACACCAGGGAGAACTTGATTTCACGTTTTGCCATAGTCGGTTTATCAGTATTTGCGTGAACGCAAAGATAGGAATTATAATTGAAAAATTTTGGAAAGAAAGAAAAAATCCTTACATTTGCAGTCCCAACATGGTGGATGTAGTTCAGCTGGTAGAGCATCGGATTGTGGTTCCGAGTGTCGTGGGTTCGAGCCCCATCATCCACCCCACAAAAAAAGCAGCCTTCGGAGGCTGCTTTTCGGGTTTCTTTGAGACCCCTTCTACAGGCGATTGAGCGTGTAGGTGTTCTTCTCGGCGGTTTTCTTGTCGGAACTCAGTTCGTAGAGCGTGACGGTGAGGCGGTTGTATTCGCCGGTTTTCATGATTTCCGTGAGCGGGATGCTCATGACGCCGTCTTTTTCCTTCAGGGCATCCTCGTTCATGAGGGAAGGATTCTCCCCATTGCCGTCGTGGAAGAGATAGAGGTGGATTTCGCTGCCGGAAGTCTCCCACCAGGCCTCGATCCGGTGGGCATAATTGGAAGCGGGGTTATAGTAATAGGAGTAGAACAGGTTGAAGTAACCGCCGCCGATGCCGCTGTCTTTGACCGTGATCGGATCGGTGGGCTCCTGGTCCAGTTCGGAAAGATTCTTCGGAGAAAGGATTTCGACGGGCAGGATTTCCTTCAGGACAATCTCCATTTCACGGTTCTGGATGTCGCAGAGGATGTAAAACCGGCTTCCTTCCTGTTTCCAGTTTTCGTTCCCCGTCTGGTTTTGCACCACATGAAGGGTAACACCCTCGTCCGTGATGAGGGTTTGCTGATAGGAGGTGGCGAAATCCTGGTAGTTGGTGACATTGAAGGTGCTTTCCTTCAGGCAGGAGGTCACGGCCGTCAGGGAAAGGCAAAGGAGAAGGGGGAAAATAAACTTTTTCATACGTTTTTGGGTTTGCGGCCGGTGGGCCTTGCAATTAACTGGATGTCAATGTCTTCTATGGTATAGCCACGGAATTTGCGCCGCTTCATGTGCGCATTCACGAGGCTTTGGAGTTCATCGTCCATGATGTCGCGGAAGGTGTGGTTCTCGCGGTCGTACAGATGGATATGGTGGGAGGTGTTGATGTCGAAGAACATCTTGTTGGTGGCCGACAGGCGTCGGCTGTAGATTCGGAGGTCGGCCAGTTGCGAGAGGATGTTGTACACGGACGCCACCGTTACCTTGGAACCGCGGCTTTCCAGCAGTTCCCGCACCATGTCGGCCGATGCGTGGCCCAGTTCCATCATCACTTCGTGCACGGCCAGGCGCTGCCGCGTGGCCTTGAGGTTGTGCCGGCGGAGTTGGGTCCGGAATTCTTCCAGGGTGGAAGAGGGATGAGGGGCGGCGGTCATAGGCTGGGGTGCAAAAGGGCTTGGGCGTTGGCGATGGCGGCGGACGTGATGGTGGAGCCGGAGAGCATCCGGGCCAGTTCCTGCACGCGGCCCGCTTCGTCGAGGCTGCGCACCGATGTTACGTCGCCGGATTTGGAGACCAGATAGTGGGCGTTGCCCTTGGCGGCCACCTGAGGAAGGTGGGTGATGGCGAATACCTGCATGTCGGCCCCCATGGCGCAAACCAGGGAGCCCATCTTGTCGGCGGTGCCGCCCGAGACGCCGGTGTCGATTTCGTCGAAAACCAGCGTGGGCATGCGCTTGAAACGGGCCATGACGGCCTTGAGGCCGAGCATGATCCGGGACAGTTCACCGCCGGAAGCGGCCTTGGCTACGTCGGAAGGGCTGTGTCCGGTGGAGGAGAAGAGGAAGCGTACGGCGTCGTGGCCATCGGCCCCGGGGGCGCTGTCTTCCAGTCGAACCTGGAAGAGGGCATGGTCCAGGTCCAGGGCATGCAACTCCTTCAGGATGGCTGCGGCAAACCCCGGTGCGCCTTTTTCGCGGAGGCGGTGCAATCGCTCGCCGCTCTCCGAATAAAGGCGGCTTTTTTCTTCCACGGCCTTTTTTGCCCTTTCCACTTCCGATACCAGTTGCGTGGCATCCGACACGAGGCTTTCCAGGCGGTCTCTTTGCTCAATCAACTCTTCCACCGTTCCCACGCCGTGCCTTTGCATGAGTTCGTACAGCAGGGAAAGGCGGTCTTCCACTTCCTGAAGCCTTTCGGGCGAAGCCTCCGTGCGCTCGTTCACCGCGGCCACCTCGGCGGCAATGTCCTCCACCTCCAGGCGGGCCGATGTAAGCCGCTCGGCCAGGGCGCCCATTCCGGGAACGAAGGCGCTGATTTTCTCCAGTTGCCTGGCGCTCTCGCGGAGACTTTGCGAAAGGCTTTCTCCGTTTTCGGGAGACAGGATGCCTTCGGCGTTGCAGAGGTTCTCCTTGATCTCTTCGGCGTGGGAAAGTTGCTTCTGCTCGGTTTCCAGGGCTTCGATTTCGCCTTCCTGCAGGTGGGCGCGGTCCAGCCGCTCCCAACGGGCGTGGTTGTATTCCTGCTCCTCCCGGGCGCGGTCCAGCCGCTCCTGAAGCGAGGCCAGTTCGCGCCGGCTTTCCAGCAGGGCGGTCCAGGCCCGGTTGCAGTTTTTGCGCTCCGTTTCGGCGCCGGCCCACAGGTCCAGGGCTTCCATCCGGAAGCGCTCGTCCGAAAGCCGCAGGGTCTGGTGCTGGGAATGGATGTCCACCAGGCGGGAGGCAAGGTCCTGGAGCACGCTGACGCTCACGGGCTCGTCATTGGCGAAACTCCGGGAGCGGCCGCTTTTGGCCACGGTGCGGCGGAGGATGAGGCGGTCCCCTTCGGCGGGAAGGTCGGCCTGCTCGAGAATGCTCCGGATTTCATCATCCAGGGCGAACTCGGCCTCTACCACGCAGTTGTCTCCGTGCGGGCCCACCATCGAGGCGTCAGCCTTGGCTCCGAGAACCAGCGAGAGGGCTCCGAGAAGGATGGATTTTCCCGCTCCCGTCTCTCCGCTTATAATGATAAGACCCTCCGGAAACCGTGTTTCCAGAGAGCCGATCAGAATGTAGTTTGAGACGGAAAGGCTGTAGAGCATAGCCTATTCTCCGCTAGAGATGTCGATGGGGTTTTCGTTTTGGGCCTTGCGGTAGAACAGTTCTCCGTTCTCGAATTCCGAGATGGCTACGAGGTCCGGCTTGGGCTGGCGCTCATAGTACTTGGAGATTTCGATCTGCTCCTTGTTCTCGAAGACCTCTTCCATGGTGTCGCGGTCTCCGCGGAACTCGTCCAGTTTCTTCATGAGTTCTTTCTTCTCGGCGACGGCAATCTGGTTGGCGCGCTTATATAGAATCACCACGGATTCGTAGATGTTGCCGGTAGGCGCGGCGAGGTTCTTGATGTCGCGCGTAATGGTGTTTACAGGGATTTTCTTCTTGTTATCCATTGCCAAAATTTTGTTGTATATATATGATACCCCGTGGGGAAACAACAAGTTTCAATTATTTTCTTTCCCGAGGATTTTCTGCACCTGGCGATAGACCCCGTCCAGTTCCTTGCGGTAATGGGACTCGGGATATTCGCCGATGAAATTGAGGTAGTCGTCCACGAAGGTGAGATAGCGTTCCTTCTGCTTCTGCCAGACGCTCAGGCGGGCATAGTGGTACGCCGACATGGCGGTGTAATAGAGCACATCCTCCCGGTAATTGTTATTGGCGTTGTTCTTGAGCACGTTCTGGAGTTTGATGCGGGCCGACGGATACTGTTCCATGCGGTAGTACTGACGGCCGGCCTCGAAGTCTTTGCGGTCCAGGCGGTCCTGCAGGTCGGCCAGCATTTTGCGGCACACCTCCATGTGGATGTCGTCCGGTGCGCTTTCCCGCATGTATTCGGTGATGTGCGTCATGCAGGTGCGGGTGGGCGTCTGGTCCAGTTCCCAGCGGTAAGTGGCACGGTACAGGCAGTCCAGGCGGTAGAAGGCCGCGTCGGCAGCGAAGGGGCTGCGCGGGAAATTCTGCACGAAACGGTCAAAGTTGGATTCGGCCGTATAGTAGTCCTTGTTGCGGTAGTTGGACAAGCCCCAGTAGTACTGGACCGTGTCGTCCCTGGCGGTGCCGCTGGTGAGTACAGCCATCGATTCGAACAACTGGGCAGCCTTCTGATACTTCTTTTCGTTGAACAGTTCCATGGCGACCTTGTACTTGGCATCCACGTCGTTGGAGGACAACAGGATTTCGTACTGGCTCTTGCAGGCGAAAAGGCTCAGAAGAAGAACCCCGAGGGCTGTGATTTTGCGTTTATTCATGGTTTTATGCGTTTACGTGCTCCAAAAGGAATTTTTCGGCATCCTGGGCGGCCATGCATCCCGAAGCGGCAGCCGTGACGGCCTGGCGGTAACGGGAATCCTGGACATCACCGGCGGCGAATACCCCGGGAACGCAGGTGCGGGAACTCTTGCCTTCGGTGAGGATATAGCCGTTCTCGTCCAGTTTGAGCCAGGGGGCGAAAAGGGCCGACGCCGGCGTGTGGCCGATGGCCAGGAAGAATCCGTCGATGGCAATATCAAAAACGGTGCCATCCTTGCGCAGCAGGCGGGCGCCGGTGACGCCCATCGCATCTCCCAGCACTTCCTGGGTATTGCAGTTCCAGAGCACTTCGATGTTTTCGGTGGCGAGGACCTTTTCCTGCATGATCTTGGAGGCGCGGAAAACGTCCCTGCGCACGATCATGTACACTTTCTTGGCCAGGCTGGCCAGGTACAGCGCCTCTTCGCAGGCCGTGTCACCGCCGCCCACGACGGCCACGGTGCGTTTCCGGTAGAAGAACCCGTCGCAGGTGGCGCAGGCCGATACGCCCGCCCCCTTGAACTTTTCCTCGGAAGGGAGGCCCAGATAGCGGGCCTGGGCGCCGGTGGCGATGATGAGGGTTTCGGCCTCGATTTCTTTCTCGGCATCAATGGTGATGCGGAAAGGGCGGCTGTCCAGATTGACGGCCGTCGCCGTTCCCTGGCGGATGTCGGCCCCGAAATGACGGGCCTGCTGCCGCATGTTATCCATGAGCGTGTTGGCATCGACCCCGTCCGGAAAACCGGGGAAGTTTTCCACGACGGTGGTGGTGGTAAGTTGTCCGCCGGGCTGGATTCCCTCATAGACCACGGGAGAGATATTGGCACGGGCGGCATAGATGGCGGCCGTAAAACCGGCGGGGCCGCCGCCCAGGATCAGCGTCTTTACATGTTCCATAGGACGTTCGTTTTATTTCTGCAGGACGGTGGAATAGTCTTTCTTGAAGACGATGCGGCGCACGGCCACGTTGTGGTGGTTGCCGTTGCCGTCGGAGTCGAAGAGGAAGTCCGTGTGGAGCCCGGAGCTCCTTTCGTGGCCCAGGCGCTCGGGCCAGGCCATGCCGTAACGGGCGGCGCGGACGATGAAATAACGGGCGGTGTCATAGCCCTGGAAGGCAAACTGGGAAGGCTCCGTGCGGAACAGGGCCCGGTAGGCCCGAATGAAGCGGTCCACTTCGTCGGAAGAGTAATCGGCATGATAGGAAGTGGAGATGTGCAGGGAGGCATCGTGGTAGGCGCTGCCTTCGATGGTGTCAAACGTACGTACCTTGGAAGGGGCGTACATGACGATGTCATAGCCCTTGCCCAGCATGATGCCCAGGTTGCGGACCACGTCGCCGATGAAGGCTTCGCTTTCGGAGGCGACCACCACGCGGTTGGTCCCTTCCTTCGTCATGGTGCCGGTAAGGATGGCGGGGATGCCGCGGCCTTCCACGATGGCGTAGTTGAGAATGTCGTAGGTGAGTTCCCGGCGGGCGAGGGCGCTGCGGATGGCAACGGAAGCCGTGACGCTGCCGGCACCCTTTTCGGTGATCAGGATAATCTTGTCGTCATCCTCCGCATCCTCTTTCACCCACTGGCCCAAGTCGTCATACTGGTTGTCCACGGCGGTGGGAACCTGGATGAAGTTGCGGTAGAAAGTGCTGAGGGAAGAGGCCTTCTGGTCCAGGGGGGAGATCACGGGGACGCGGCCGTCCACCCTTTGCAGAATGGCTTCCAGGTCCCTGGAGGCGACGGGACCCAGGACAAAGTCGCTCTTGACGAGGGCGTCGACGGGAGGCATGCCGGCCGTGATGTCATATACATGGGCCCGTACCTTGAGTCCTTCGGCTTCCAGGTCTTTCAGGGCCAGGAGCACCCCGGAGTAGAAGTCCATGTTCAGTTCGCTGGGGTTGCCGGTGGCGCGCAAGGGGAGGACCAGCGAAAAATCCACCACGTCGCGGGAGCGGAGGTTCAGAAGGTCCGTGTCGGAGACTTCCGGAGCCTCAATCTCCTGGGCCTGGACCCGGTTTTCATTATTTTCGGGCTTCACCGTTTCCACCTCATCGGGCTTGTCGTCCGCTTCCTCTGCCGGTGCTTCCGGCTGGGGGGCGGGGACCACCGTCTTCACGGGAATTTTCAGCACCTGGCGGGTGTTGAGTTTCTTGCTCTTGAGGTCGTTCAGTTCCATGATATCCTTCACCGATACGTCGTAACGGCGGGCGATGTCCTCGATGTCCTCATACCATTTGACCGTGTGCTCCGTATAGGAAGAGGTCTCCGCCTGCTTCTGGTCGGTGCCTTCCACGCTGCTTTCCGGAGCGGCGTTTTCATGGAAGGGGATAAGCAGGATGGCGTTTTTCTGCAGCCCGGTTTCCCGCAAGGAGGGATTGGCCTCGTAAAGGGCCTCTTCCGTGACACCATAGGCCTTGCTGATGCTGTAGAGTGTCTGGCGTTCCAGCACGACATGGGAAAGATAAATTTTCCCGTTCAACTTCACCTTTTCCTTGGAAACGGTGACGGGGGTGGGAACATATTCCTGAGCCAGCGCTGCACCGCAGCCCAGCACCAGAAGCGAAGCAATCAATGTAATGAGTCGTTTCATCTTATTAATATTATAAGGTGGCGGCAAATTCAGTCAGGCGGGTGCAAAAACGGTCCCAACTGAGACGGTCTTTTTCTTCGCCGATGGCTTTCCGGCAACTTTCCTGCAGGGACGGATCTCCGAAATATCGGTCGATTTCCCGGCGGATGGCCCGGGCCGATGCTTCCGGAGCGACAATTCCCGTGCCACGGGCGCCGATGGTGTCCTTGAGACCGCCCACGTCGGTGACGATCATGGGCACGCCGAAGTGGCAGGCGATGGCGCTGATGCCGCTTTGGGTGGCGCTCCGGTAGGGGAGGACGGCGACATCGGCCACGCTCCAGAACTTTTTCACTTCCGAGTCCCGGATATAGTCCGGGAAAACGTACACCCGGTCTTTCCCGGGGAGGGTGTCGATGATTTTCCGGTACTTGTCAAAGGAGCCGTAAGGCTCTCCGGCAATGACCAGTTGGTACGCTTCCGGAAGGTCCCGGAAGGCCTCCAGCAGGATATCCAGGCCTTTGTAGTCCCGGATGAGGCCGAAGAAAAGAAGGGTTTTCCGGGAAGGGTCCACCCCGAGGAGCCGGGCGGCTTCCCGCCTTTCCATCCGCGGGCCGAAATGGGCGTAGATGGGGTGGGGCAGGAGGATGTGGGGCGCTTCCGGACGAAGGGCCAGAAGGTCTCCTTCCACCTGGGCCGACATGCTGACGAATCCCGTGCAGCCTTTCAGGAAATACCGGGTAAGGGGCCGGTCGAACCAGTGGGCTTCGTGCGGAATCACATTGTCCAGCACCACGACGCTCTTGCAGCCGCAGTGGCGGGCGACATATCCCAGGGACGGGGCGAACCAGGACATCCAGTATTTCATGACCAGCAGGTCCGGTTTCCAGGCCCGGATGGCCCTGGCGGTCCTGATCCAGGTAAGGGGATTGACGGTGTCCAATAAAGCTTCCGCCTGGACGGGGACGGCCTCGTCTTCCGGGGTTACATACTGTGTCTTGCCGGGAAAAAGGAGGCCGGGATACTGCCTGGAGAAGGAATAGGCACGGGTATCATGACATTTTCCCAGTCCTTCCAGCATGCTGGCGTTGAACTGGGAAATGCCACCGCGTAGCGGGTAGAAGCTTGAAAGGATCGCGATTCGCACCTTTATTTGCTTTCCTGTTTGGTCTTGATGTAAGCGGCGTTGAGGCCGGCGAGGAGTTCATCGGTGATGTCCAGTTTGGGGTCTCCGGTCACCACGGGCGTGGAAAGGATTCCACCGGCGGTAGCGAGGATGAGGGCATACCGGTGATCGGCGTTGAACTCGGTCACGTACTCGGCAATGGCGTTGGCGATCTGGTTCATCATGACCTGCTGCTCTTCGGCCATTTCCTGCTGCTTGCGCATGGCGTACTGCTGGTATTCCTGCTGTTGCTGCTGGAGTTTCTGGTACTGGGCCTGGGCGACGGAAGTGGTGAGGAGGCCCTTGTCCACCTTGTTCTGGAATTCGTTGGCGTCTTTCTCCAGTTTCTTGCCGCGGCGGTCGATTTCGGCCTGGATGCCGGAGGTCTTGGTCTCGAACACGGAGTTGAGGTCATTGGCCATATCGTAGCCTTCCATGACCTTGTCCATGTTGAAATAGACGATGCTGCCGGCGGCGGCAGTGCTGTCCGTGGCGGCGGCGGCAGCGGGTGCTGCGGCCTGGTTCTGATTGCAGGATACGGCGGCAGCCATGAGGGCTGCTACGCCAAATGCGATGAAAATCTTTTTCATTATCGTTGTTTTAAAATAAAATACCAGTAAAGGTTGCAAAGTTAGTCATTTTTGCGGATTTCCCCAAGATAGGCCTGAATTGTTTTTTCGAGCCCCATGTACAGGGCGTCCGAAATGAGGGCGTGGCCGATGGAAACCTCGTCCGTCCAGGGAATGGTACGGATGAACCAGGCGAGGTTTTCGAGGGAGAGGTCGTGCCCGGCATTGAGGCCCAGACCGGCCGACCGGGCGGCCTTTGCGGTTTCCAGGTAGCGGGCGACGGCGGCCTCCCGGTCCTTCGGATAACCGGCGGCGTAATCGGCCGTGTACAGTTCCACGCGGTCGGCGCCGCAGAGGGCGGCCCCTTCTGCCATGCGGGGGGCCGGATCGATGAAGATGGACGTGCGGATGCCTTTGGTGTGGAAGGTTTTGCAGAGGTCCGTGAGGAGGCTTTTGTACTCCAGCGTATTCCATCCGGCGTTGGAGGTGATGGCGTTGTGCCCGTCCGGCACCAGGGTCACCTGGTCCGGGACCACTTCCAGCACGAGGTCAACGAAACTCTGCACGGTGGGGTTCCCTTCGATGTTAAATTCCGTCCGGACAAGGGGACGGATTTCCCGCACGTCGGCATAACGGATGTGGCGCTCGTCCGGGCGGGGATGGACGGTGATTCCCTGGGCTCCGAACTTTTCGCAGTTGAGGGCCGCCAGGGTTACGTCGGGAATGTTTCCTCCGCGGGCGTTGCGTAAAGTGGCGATTTTATTGATATTGACGCTGAGTCGGGTCATGATTCTTTTGTTTAAGTTCCACAAAAATAAGGAAATTTATGAGAAATGTGTTAATTTTGGCGGTTGATTTTATTCTGACGCATGAAAATAGGATACTTTATTCTCAACGACGATTTGCGGGAAGACCCCCGGATGCATTCCCTGATGAAGGATCTGGAGTCGGCCACTTTCCAGTTGTATGAGATTCATACCAAGTCGGATGTCCAGCCCGAGACGGACCTGGTCCTGTCCATGGGCGGGGACGGCACGTTCCTGTCGGCCGCCCATGTCGTGGCCGATATCGGCCTTCCCATCCTGGGCGTGAACTTCGGCCGCATCGGCTTCCTGTGCGAGAACCGTCCGGAAGCGGTGGGCAAGGCCCTGATGGAGGGGGACTTCCGCATTGAATACCGCACGGTCCTCAATGCCACGCTCAAGGGACCGGAAGCGCGCCGCACCATCGGCATGCTCCCTTATTCGGTGAACGAGGTGGCCCTGCACCGCAGCGGATCGTCCGTCCTCGGCATCCATGTGAGCATTGACGGAGAGCCCCTGCCCACCTATTGGGCCGACGGCCTGCTGGTGGCCACTTCTTCCGGCTCCACGGCCTATTCCCTCAGCGTCGGAGGTCCCATCTGCATGCCGGACACCAAAGTGCTGGTGCTGGCCCCTATCGCCCCGCACAACCTGAACGTGCGCCCGATCGTCCTTCCGGAGACGGCCAAGGTGGATATTTCGTTCGAGTCCCGCGACGGCCGCGCCACCATGTCCAACGACAACCGCGTGGTGGAAATTCAGCCGGACTGGTCCATTCATGTGGAGATGGCACAATTTTCGCTTAAACGTATCCGTCTCGCCGAGTCCGGTTTCGTGAAGGCGCTCACTTCACGGCTGTTCTGGGGTGAGGATATGAGAAACAACGGATAAAGTTCCTTTATGAGCAATATACCACAGCACGTATCCATTATCATGGACGGGAACGGCCGATGGGCCCAAGCCCGCGGCAAAGAGCGGATTTTCGGTCATTTCGAGGGTGCGGAAAGCGTCCGGGCCTGCCTGGAGGCCGCCGTGGAAGACGGGGTGAAGTACCTTTCCCTCTATGCTTTCTCCGAAGAAAACTGGGACCGTCCCGAAGCCGAGGTGAACGGCCTGATGGAACTCCTCATGAAATACATGCGGCAGGAACTCACCAACATGATGTCCAACCATGTCCGCTTCGTGGTGCTGGGGCACCGTGAGCGCCTCAGCGAAAAGGTGAACGCCCTCATCGACGAAGTCATGGCCGCCACGGCCGCGAACGGAGGCACAACCCTTGTGGTCTTCCTCAGCTACAGCGGGAAATGGGATATTCTGCAGGCGATGAAAAAAGCCGCCAGGGAATGTTCTCCCGAGCAGTTCCAGGCCATGGAAATCAAGGATTTCGACCCCTATCTCGTCACCGCCGGCATCCCGGATCCGGACCTTCTGATCCGCACCTCCGGAGAACTCCGCATTTCCAATTATATGCTATGGCAGACGGCCTATACGGAATTCTACTTCACGGACACCCTGTGGCCGGATTTCCGGAAACCGGAATTCCGGGAGGCCCTGGCCGAATATGCGCACAGGGACCGCCGTTATGGTAAAGTCAAATAAATTGCCTATATTTGCAGGATAAGTTTTTACTCGAATGAATTGTAGACGGATACTTTGCGCTGCTTTGCTGCTTCTGGGGGGAATCACCCTCCGGGCGCAGAACGTGGGCGGCAGCATAGAAATCGACTATAACCGCCCGCAGAAATACATCGTGGGCGGTGTGAGCGTGGAAGGAAACCAGTATTTCAGCGAGCACCAGATCCTTCAACTTACCGGTCTGCAGGCAGGTCAGGAAATCACGGCCCCCGGAGAGGATGTCACCGGCATCGTCAAGCGCCTGGTGGCGCAGCGTTATTTCGAGGATGTGGCCGTCGTGCTGGACTCCCTGAACACCCAGGCCGACACCGCCTGGTTCAAAATCTGTGTCAAGGAACGTCCCCGTGTATCCCGCTGGACTTATTCCGGCGTCAAGAGCGGGGAAAGAAAGGATCTGCAGGAACGCCTGAACCTCCGTCCCGGCCGCGAGTATTCCGACTATGTGAAGAAGACGTCCATCGACATTATCAAGCGTTACTATAAGGAAAAGGGCTATCTGAAGGTGGACGTGGACGCCCAGGTACAGCGCGACACCATGATCCGCAGCGCCATCCGCGTCAATTTCGCCGTCAACAAGGGCCGCAAAATCCGGATCAAGGACATCAATTTCTACGGAAACACCGATGTCAAACCCCGGAAACTGGCCAAGAACATGAAGGATACCCACGCCAACACGTGGTATAACCTGTTCAAATCCAAGAAGTTCAAGGAAAAAGAGTACCAGACCGACAGAAAGACGGTGCTGGATGCGTTCAACGAAGCCGGCTACCGGGACGCCCGCCTGGTGCGGGATTCCGTCTATTTCCTGGAAGACGGAAAGCACCTGGACATCGACATGGTGTTCGACCAGGGCCGCAAATACTATTTCCGCAACATCACCTGGACGGGCAATTCCGTCTATCCTTCCGAAGTCCTGAACAACATCCTTCAGGTGAAAAAGGGTGATGTCTATGACGTGGTGACCATGGACAAGCGTCTCCATGGCGGCGGAAAGGAAAACGAATATGACATCTCCAAACTGTACAAGGACAACGGCTATCTCTTCTTCAATGTTACGCCGGTGGAAATCAACATCCAGAACGATTCGGTGGACGTGGAACTCCGCATCGCGGAAGGAAAGCCCGCTACCCTGAACGAGGTGATCATCAACGGCAACGACCTCACCAGCGAGCGTGTGGTCCGCCGGCAACTGTTCACCCTCCCCGGCTACCTGTTCAGCCAGAGTGATTTCGAGCGTTCCATCCGTGAAATCGCCTCCATGGGCCAGTTCGACCCCGAGGCCATCATGCAGTACGGCAGCGGATACAACATCATCCCCAACCAGATGAACAACACGGTGGACGTTATCTACAATGTGACCGAGAAGCCGTCTTCGCAGTTGGAACTGTCCGGCGGTTGGGGCGGCAACACCTTCGTGCTCACGGCCGGTGTGAGTTTCAACAACTTCTCCACCCGCCGCATGTTCGAGAAGGGCGCCTGGCGTCCGGTCCCCCTGGGAGACGCCCAGAACCTCGCCTTCCGTTTCCAGACCAACGGTAAGTACTATACCAACATCAGCGCCAGTTTCACGGAGCCCTGGCTCTTCGGCAAGAAACCTACTTCCCTGAGCATTTCCGGCTATTATTCCAGGATGACGGACTCCTACCTGGCCATCGGCATCCTTTCCACGGACAAGATGTTCGAGGTATTCGGTTTCAATGCCGGCCTGGGTACGCGCCTGAAGTGGCCCGACAGTTACTTCGTCCTGTACAACAACCTCAGTTGGCAGACGTACAAACTTACCAACTGGACCAACAGTTATTTCGCTTTCAACGACGGTATTTCCCACAACCTCAGTTATACACTTTCGCTGTCGCGTAATTCCTCCGACCAGCAGATTTATCCGCGTACCGGTTCGGAATTCTCCGCTTCCCTGCAACTCACCCCGCCGTACTCGCTCTTCCGCAAGTACACGTACGAGAATGGGGTGAAAAAGGCGGTGGACAGTTGGAAAGACGTCAACTACGATGATTGGACGGCCGCCCAGCGGTACAAGTGGATCGAGTACCACAAGTGGAAATTCAACGCCACCGTCTATACCAAACTGGTGGGTGACCTCGTGCTCATGACGCGCGCCCAGTTCGGCTATCTGGGCTACTACAACCGCAACTGGGGTTATTCCCCGTTCGAGAACTTCCAGGTGGGTGGTGACGGTATGTCCGGTTACATGACCTACGGTGCCGAAATCATCTCCCTGCGCGGTTACGAAGATTATTCCCTGACCCCGAGAAAGATTACGCCCTACAGCCGGAACCTGCAGAGTTATGCCGGTAATGTCTATGACAAGTTCACGGTGGAACTCCGTTATCCGGTGGTGCTGCAACCGCAGTCAACCATTTACGTCCTGGCTTTCCTGGAAGGCGGTAACTGCTGGAGCGACATCCGGGAATTCAATCCCTTCCAGATCAAGCGGAGTGCCGGTGTAGGTGTCCGCGTGTTCCTCCCGATGATCGGCCTGCTGGGTGTCGACTGGGGCTATGGCTTCGACGACGCTACCAACGGCGGCAGCCAGTTCCACTTTGTCCTGGGCCAGCAATTCTAATCGGTATGGTATTTGAAAGCATAGGTCCTCTGAACGGAACGAAGAAATAATTGAAAACAAAAAAACTATTAGTGATATGAAAAAAATCTTTGTTATCGCCCTTGCGGCATTTGCCAGCTTAACCGTATCTGCCCAGACTATCGGCAAGGTGAACTTCAATGAACTCGTGATGCTTATGCCCGAGATGGACGCTGCCCGCGAAGCCATCGCCGCTTCCCAGAAAGAGGCGGAGGAAACCTATTCCGCCATGTTGGAAGAATATCAGAGCAAGGCTTCCCAGTATCAGCAGAAGCAGTCCACCTGGACTGCCGCCATCCGTGAAAGCAAGGAGCGCGAACTGATGGAAATCCAGAACCGCATTCAGGAATTCCAGCAGTCCATCTCCCAGGAACTTCAGCAGCAGCAGGCCCAGCTTACCGCTCCCATCCAGGAGAAGGCCAACAAGGCCGTAACGGAACTGGCCAAGACCAAGGGCATCACCATCCTGTTCGACTTGTCCCAGGCCATCTACTTCGATGAATCCAAGGTGGTGGATCTTACCGCCGACGCCCGCAAGGCCCTGAACATCCCTGCCGACCGCACCCTGGAATCTCTCCAGGCCCAGTTGCAGGCCCAGGCCGAAGCCGCTCAGGCCGCTCCCGCCAAATAGGGATTCTTTCGATAGAGGGGTCTCCCCTCAAAATCATAAAAAAGGGGTTCTGCCTGGCAGAACCCCTTTTTTGGTAGTTTCAGGCTGACGCCTAGATCGTTCCCTGCTCGAGCATGGCGGTGGCCACCTTCATGAAGCCGGCGATGTTGGCGCCCTTCACATAATCTACGCTGCCGTCCGGCTGGGTGCCGTACTTGACGCACTGCTCGTGAATGCTCTTCATGATGAAATGGAGTTTTTCGTCCACTTCCTTGGCATCCCAGGAGATGTGTTCGGCATTCTGGGTCATTTCAAGACCGCTGGTCGCAACGCCGCCGGCGTTTACGGCCTTGCCGGGAGCGAAGAGGATTCCGTTGTGCTGGAAGAAGTGGATGGCCCCAGGCTGGCAACCCATGTTGGACACTTCGCAGCAGCACCAGCAGCCATTGGCCTTCAATTCCTTGGCATCCTCCTCGGAAAGTTCGTTCTGGAAAGCGCAGGGGAGAGCGATGTCCACGGGAATGCTCCAGGACTTCTTGCCGGCGGTGAACTTGGTCTGGCCGGGGAATTTATCGGCCATGTCCTGCACCTTGTTGCGGTTGGAGGCACGCATGACCAGCATGTAGTCGATCATTTCCGGCGTGATGCCGTCGGGAATTTCGCAGACGCCGTCGGGACCGGAGATGGCGACCACCTTGGCGCCCAGTTCGCGGGCCTTGGTGGCAGCGCCCCAGGCCACGTTACCGAAGCCGGAGAGGGCGACCTTCTTGCCGACGATGGTCTTGCCGGCTTTCTCCAGCAGGTGCTGGGTGAAATACAGGGCGCCGAAACCGGTGGCTTCCGGACGGAGGATGGAGCCGCCCCAGGTGGCGCCCTTTCCGGTGAGGACGCCGGTGTTGTACTGGCGGGCCAGTTTCTTGTACATGCCATAGAGGTAACCGATTTCACGGCCGCCCACACCTACGTCACCGGCAGGGATATCCTGGTCGGGGCCGATGCAGTTCCACAGTTCCAGCATGAAAGCCTGGCAGAAACGCATGATTTCATCGTTGGACTTGCCTACGGGGTCGAAGTCGGAACCGCCCTTGGCGCCGCCCATCGGGAGGGTGGTAAGGGCATTCTTGAAGGTTTGTTCGAAGCCCAGGAATTTGAGCATGGAAGGCGTAACGGCCTTGTGGAAACGGAGACCTCCTTTATAGGGACCGATGGCACTGTTGAACTGGATGCGGTAGCCGGTGTTGGTCTGAACTTCGCCCTTGTCGTCGATCCACGTGACGCGGAAGGTGAAAATGCGGTCGGGTTCCACCAGACGTTCCACGATCTTGGCTTTTTCAAATTCGGGGTGCTGGTTGTACACATCTTCGATGGATTCCAGAACCTCCTGAACGGCCTGCAGGTACTCTTTCTCCAGCGGGTACTTAGCCTGAAGGCGTGCCATGATGTCAGTCGTTTTCATTTTGCAGAATGGTTTTTTAGTGTTATGGTTATAAATAAAAAGGAATTCACTTTGATTCCGTTACAAATGTAAAGAAAAATTAGGATTTCCCAAAGGATTTTATCAAAAGATTCTTTTATTTAAAATAGGTGTTTTGTCAAGATAAATGATTAACTTTGTAGGCTAAACTGATTAAACAAACCTTATGAGAAAATTCTCGATTGCGCTCTGCCTGGCAGCCCTGGCCCTGGTATCCTGCGAACCCCGCCGGTCCAAGGGTGCCCAACTGCTGGAAAATTATGCGCTGGTGACCATTCCTGCTCCGGACCTTTCAGGAATCACCGACAATGGTAAGGAGGTTCTCAACTTATATCGTTTTGCGGCAGACCAGGCCGACGCCATTTACTGGGAGCAGAGTTTCGGCTCCAAGGAAACTTTCGCCCATCTGGAAGATCCGGCCGCCCGCACTTTCGCCGAGGTGAACTACGGCCCCTGGAACCGCATCGACAAGCAGCCGTTCCTGGAGGGCTACGGCCCCAAGCCGGCCGGCGCCAACTTCTATCCCGCGGACATGACCGACGAGGAATTCGAGGCCCTCAAGGATTCGGCCAAATACAGTCCCTACACCCTTATCCGCCGCAAGGAAAACGGTGCCTTGGAGACGGTTTGGTATCACGATGCCTATGGGGACCAGGTGAAAAAGATGGCCGACCTTCTCCGTGCGGCCGCCGATATCACCATCAAGGCCAGCGTGCGCAACTATCTGCTCAAGATGGCGGACGCCCTGCTCACCGACGATTACTATGAGAGCGAAAAGGCCTGGCTGGAAATGACCGACAGCAAGATGGACCTGGTGATCGGCCCCAACGAGACCATTGACGATGAACGCTATGGCATCAAGGCTTCCTACGGCGCCTATGTGCTCCTGAAGAACCTGGACCGCACCGCTTCGCTCAATGCCTTGTCGGCCCGTCTTCCGGAACTGCAGGCCTCCCTCCCCGGAGACGCCTCCTATCATTCCTTCGTTCCCGGAACGGAGTCCAACATCTTCTCCTGCGATGTCCTCTATTACGGCGGTTACACCAACGCCGGTTACAAGGTCATCGCCATCAATTTCCCCTATGACTCCCGCGTCCAGGAAGAGTTCGGCACCCGCACCATCCTGTTCGACAATATCATCCGTGAGAAATTCAACCGGACCGTGTTCCCGGCCGGCATGCTCCTGTTCGAAGGGGCCGACCAGGCCCATCTGGACGCCAATGCCTTCTACTGGAACATCGTCTTCCGGGAGGTGGCCAAAGGCCTGGGCGTGAAGGAGACCGTCACCGGCAAGGGAACGGTCATCGAAGCCCTCGGCAACGAGGCCCTCACCCTGGAAAAGGCCAAATCCAACGTTCTCGGAGCCTACCTGTGCGCCCGCGAGGTGGAGGCCCACCGGGTCGATGCCCTCATCATGAAGCAGGATGTCCTGGCTACATTCGTGGCCAACGTGATCCGTTCCACCCGCTTCGGCTTCGGCGACGCCACCGGTCGCGGCAACCTGATTATCTACAACTACCTGGCCGAGCAGGGAGCCATCTCCCGCAAGGCTTCCGGCAAATATGGTATCGACTATGACAAGACGGAGCAGGCCATCGCCTCCCTCGGCGCCGAAATCCTGAAACTGCAGGCTACCGGTGACCTGGCTGCCGCTACCGAATTTGTGAACAAATATGCCTTTGTCGCCTCTACCATCAAGGCCGACATCGTCAATCTGGAACTGGAAAAGATTCCTGTAGATATCCGTTTAGCATACGAAAGATAAAGTATCAATATAATGGCTAAGAAATTTAACCTCAAGTATTGGGTGTTCCTGCCGCTTGTGCTCGCCATCACCATTTTCCTCTGGGCCGTGCCCGTTTCTTTCTTTGGAATCGATGCCCTGACCGTAGTCCAGCAGCGCGTTATCGCCCTGTTCGTCTTTGCCGCACTCATGTGGATTTTCGAAATCATCCCCAACTGGTCCACGTCCCTGCTGGTCATCGTGATCTCCCTCCTCACGGTATCCAACAAGGGTATCGGCCTGTTCTGTGACCCTCAGTACGGTACGCTGGTCCCTTATGCCCGCATCATGTCCTCCATGGCCGACCCTGTGGTGATGCTGTTCCTGGGCGGTTTCGTACTGGCCATCATGGCCGAGAAGTACGGCCTGGACGTCACCCTTGCCAGGGCCCTCCTGAAACTCTTCGGCACCAAGCCGGAAATCGTCCTGCTGGGCTTCCTCATCATGATTTCCGTCTTCTCCATGTTCATGAGCAATACCGCCACGGCCGCCATGATGCTGGCCCTTCTCACTCCGGTGCTCTCCAAACTCCCGGCCGACGATAGGGGCAAGGTGGGCCTGGCCCTGAGCATTCCGGTGGCCGCCAACCTCGGCGGCATCGGCACGCCCATCGGCACGCCTCCGAACGCCACGGCAAAAGGCGCCCTGGAGCAGGCCGGCATCGACGTTTCCTTCGGCGAATGGTGCGTACACATGATTCCTTACGTGCTCATCATGATTCTCATCGCCTGGGTGCTCCTCCGCCTGTTCTTCCCCTTCAAGACCAAGAAACTGGTGCTGGAGATCCCCGAGAGCAAGCAGAAGAAGGACTGGAGGCTGTATGTGGTATGGATCACCTTCGTGGGCACCATCCTCCTGTGGGCCACGGAGCAGATCACCCATATCAATTCCAATATCGTAGCGCTCATTCCGCTGGGTGTCTTCACGGCTACCGGCCTGTTCGGCAAAGAGGAGATCAAGGAAATCAACTGGAATGTGCTCTGGCTCGTAGCGGGAGGTTTTTGCCTCGGTTACTGCCTGCAGGACACCGGCCTTGCCAAGGTTCTGATCCAGGCCATTCCGTTCGGCAGCATGTCCGTCGTCCTGGTCCTGATCGTGGCCGGCCTGGTCTGCTACCTCCTGTCCAACTTCATCTCCAACTCCGCTACGGCAGCCCTGCTTATCCCGATCCTTATCGTGGTGGCCAACGGCATGGCCGACCCCGCCGCCGCCAATAACGCAGAATTCCTCGCCATGGGCGGCACCTCCGCCATGATCATCTTCATCGCCGTGTGCGCCTCCATCGCCATGCTGTTCCCCATTTCCACCCCTCCGAATGCCATCGCATCGGCCACCGGCATGGTGGAAACCAAGGATATGACCAAGGTGGGCCTGCTCATCGGCCTGATCGGTTTTGTCCTGGGCTATTTCTGGCTCACCAAACTCTTCCCGTTTGCCTGATGCAAACGGGAAAAGGGGTCTTCGACCTCCGAAGTACCTCCGGGGAAAACAAGTTAACGATTATGAGAAAAGCTTTATTCATCACATTGGCAGCGCTGCTCACGGGCAGCGCCGCTTTTGCGCAGGAAGAGAAACCTTCGCACTTCAAACTGTACGGCTTTATCCGCAACTATCTGGTGGCCGACAGCCGCGCCGTGAACGCCGGCACGGAAGACCTCTATTTCTACATGCCCAAGGATATCTCCATGAAGGATGGCTATGACCAGAATGCGGGCTTCAACTGGCGTTTCGTGTCCCTGACCACCCGCCTGGGCCTGGATGTGTCCGGCTACAAGTGGGGGAGCATGGGCGTTTCCGGCAAGGTGGAGGCCGATTTCTACACCCTCAGCGGTTCCACGCCCATCCTGCGCCTCAGGCAGGCCTTCGTGAAACTCAATTGGGACGACAATCCCGTGACGCTCACCCTGGGCCAGGCCTGGCACCCCATGGCCGCCGACATGCCCCACATGAACAATCTGGAAACCGGTGCCCCGTTCAATCCCTTCAACCGCAGCCCGCAGCTCACGGCCGACGTGAACCTGGGTTCCGGCCTCACTTTCACGGCCAGCGTGCTGTACCTGAACCACTACCTGCCCACCGGTCCTGCCGGCAAGAGCAAGGATTACTACAAGTACGGCCTTCCGGAACTGTATCTGGGCCTTTCCTACAAGAGTGACGCTTTCCTGGGCCGGGTAGGCCTGAACATGACCAATATCCGCCCTTACCGCACCCTTACCGACTGGCGGGTGCAGGACGGAGGCAGCAAGACCATCGAGGTGAAAAGCCTCATGACCACCTTCTCCCCGTTCCTGTATGCCCAATATACCAAGGGCTTGTTCCAGCTCAAGGCCAAGACCATCCTGGCCCAGAGCGGGGAGCATCTGAACCTCCTGTCCGGCTATGGCGTGCATTCCTTCAACCAGGACGGCACCATCGAATACACCCCCATGCAGGATTGGGCCTCCTTCTTGAGTTTCTCCTATGGCAAGAAGTTCCAGGTGATGGCCATGCTGGGTTACATGAAGCAACTTGGCACTACCAAGGACCTGGCCGACCATCGCATGTGGCTGAACACTTCGGCCGACACCAAGATCCAGCAGGCCTTCCGTGCCACGCCCACCGTGGCCTGGAACCTCGGAAAATTCACGATTTCGCTGGAATACAACCTCACCGCCGCCGAGTTCGGGACCGGCGACTTTGACAGCCGCGGCCTGCAGCGGCTTCCCGCCACCGGCGCTGCCGCGGCGTCGCCCCACTGGGTGCTGAACCACCGTTTCATCTGCATGACCAAATTCAACTTTTAAGACCGAACGCCATGGGAGCATTTCACGCATATGATATCCGCGGTGTCTGGGGCGAAGACTGGAACCTCGATATCGCATACAAGGTAGGCTATTTCGTCCCTCAACTCCTGAAGGCCGACAAGGTCCTGGTGGGCCGGGACTGCCGCGTCTCTTCCGACGAAATTCACGACGCCGTCATCCGGGGCATCAACGATGCCGGGGCCGACGTCTATGACATCGGCCTGAGTTCTACGCCGATGGTCTATTTCGGCACGGCCAATTATGGCTTTGACGCTTCCATCCAGATTACGGCCAGCCACAATCCGGCGCAGTACAACGGAATGAAGGTGTCCACCACCGACGCGCAGGCCGTCGGCTTCGACGCCGGCCTGGGGCAGATCAAGGCCTGGATCGACGAAGGAAAAGCCACCCCCGTCGCCGCCCGCCGCGGAAATGTGTACCAAAAAGAGATCTTGGCCGATTACCTGGCCTACATGCGCAAGTTCGTGAAGGACTACAGCGGTCTCACCATTGCCATGGACCTGTCCAACGGCATGGCCAACCTCTTTGCCAAGGAAATTTTCGGGACCGGCGGCAACATCCACTATCTGTTCGACACCCTGGACGGCCGTTTCCCCAATCATGAGCCCAACCCGCTCATCGAAAAGAACTGCCTCCCGCTGGAAGAGAAAGTGCGCCAGGTGAAGGCCGATGCCGGTGTCATCTACGACGGGGACGCCGACCGCGTGGTGTTCGTGGATGAGAGGGGAACGTTCATCTCGCCCGACCTCATGATCGCCCTCATGGGCAATTACTTTGTGAAGGAACGCGGCCTGCGGGGCCTTGTCCTGCAGGACATCCGCTCTTCCAAGGCCGTAGGGGAGTACCTTGCTCCGATGGGCTGTGAGATGCGCACCTGGAAGGTGGGCCGTGCCTTTGCCGCCAAGAAACTTCGTGAGATTGACGGCGTTTGGGGCGGGGAACTGGCCGGCCACTATTATTTCCGGGACTTTTTCTACAGCGACAGCGGCCTGCTCGCTTCCGTGATTCTCCTGAACATCGTTGCCGACCTCAAAAAGGAAGGCAAGACCCTCAGCCAGGCCATTGCCCGGATTGTGCGTTACCGGAATTCCGGTGAGATCAATTACCGGATCGAAGACAAGAAGGGCGCCATGGATGCCGTGAAAGACTATTTCATGGGCCGGGAAAAGGCTACGGCCTTCATGGATTTCGACGGCTACCGCGTCGAATTCCCCGACTGGTGGTTCAACATCCGTCCTTCCAACACGGAACCTTATCTGCGCTTCATCTGCGAAGCCACTTCCGAAAAACTCCTCCAAGAAAAAATCTCCGAGACCGATTCCATCCTGGTGAACCGCTTCGGGGGCAAACGATCCTGAATGAAAAGAAGTCTGCTCATATCCCTGTCACTCTGCCTGTGCCTCCCGCTTGCGGCCCAGGAAACAGAAGATAATACGGCCGATTCCCTCCGTCATGTGTTCGGGCGTCAGCAAGTGAATCCCACGACGCTCAGAAGTTCGGACTATGCGGACACCCTGGATACCGGCAATCCTTCCGTGAAAGTGGTCCTCTACGACAACGGCACCTACCGCTTCGTGAAAGATCCGTCCGCCGTTCCGGACACCACGGTTTTTACGGAGTACTGGGATACGCATACGGTAAACCCCTATCAGAATGCCTCGGAATCCCTTCCGGACAGGTTTTCCATCTGGATCGTGGATTCGCTGGATTCCTACTGCTGCCCCAACAAGGTGGCGCCGCGCTCCAAGTTCGGTTACCGGCACGGCCGCAGGCATCAGGGCATCGACCTTCCTTATCCCAAGGGTACGCCGGTTCCGGCCGCCTTTGACGGGAAAGTCCGTATTTCCGACTATATCGGCGGGTATGGCAATCTGGTGGTCATCCGTCATGCCAACGGGCTGGAAACGTTCTACGCCCATCTGTCAGAGCGCAAAGTGGATCCGGGCGAATGGGTGAGCGCGGGCGACATCGTCGGCCTGGGCGGCTCCACGGGCCGTTCCACGGGGCCGCATCTGCATTTTGAGACCCGCTACAAGGGCGCCGCTTTCGACCCTGCCTGGATCATCGATTTCGAGACGGGAACCCTGCGTCACCGCCTTCTGAAGGTGCGCAGCTGGTATTTCAATCCCAACCAGCGCTATGTGCAGAATGTGGATGACGAGGATGAGATTTTCCGCACCGACGAAGAAGACCGCATTGCGGCCGAGGAGCAGGCCAAGAAGGACGCCGAGGCCCGTGCCAAGGCGGAGGCGGCAGCCCAGAAATACCATACCATCCGCAGCGGAGACACCCTTTCGGGTATCGCCAAGCGGTACCACACCTCGGTGAGGCGCCTGTGCCAACTCAACGGCATCAGTGAAAAAACCATTCTCCGGGTGGGAAAACGGCTTCGTGTGAACTGATTTCTATTTCAGACGGCTGTTGTAGTGCGGATGCACTTTCCCTTTGATGATATTCTGCAGTTTGCCGGATATCATCTTTTTTCGAATGGGGGCGGCATGGTCCGTAAAGAGGTCTCCGTCCAGGTGGGACATCTCGTGCTGGATCATCCGGCAGGCGAAATTGTCAAACTCTTCGGTCACTTGCTGAAGGTCTTCATTGTAGTAGCGGACGGTCATCTTCTTGGGGCGGACGACGTCGCAGTAGATGCCGGGGATGCTCAGGCAGCCTTCCGAATAGGTGGTTTTCTCTTCGCTTTCGGAGATGATTTCCGGATTGATGAGGGTACGGCGGAAGCCCTTCAGGTATTCGTAGTTGTCTGAAACGACATCTCCGTCCACAATCACGATGCGGGTGCTCACCCCGATCTGCGGGGCGGCCAGGCCGCAGCCGTCCGCCACCACGAGGGTGTCTTTGAGGTCCTGCACCAGGGCGGCGATGCCTTCTTTGTCTGTGAGGTCTGCCGGAGCGGCAGTCTTGCGCAGCACTTCTGCGCCGTAAAGGTAAATCGGTCTTATCATTTCTTTTTCCTTGTCTTGTTGCGGGACAGGCTTTCCGGTACGGCCGAGGGGTCGAAAGCCGGGCTGCCGCCGCGGGTGCGGTCCAGGTAACTCTGCAGGATGATGGCGGCGGAGATTTTGTCCACCGAGGTTTTGTCTTTCCGCCGGGAGGCCTTCATGCCCCCGTCAATCATCACCTGATGTGCCAGGACCGAGGTAAAACGCTCGTCTTCCAGCGTGACGGGAACTTCCGGAAATGCTTTGGCGAGGCTTTTCAGGAAGACGTCCACATCGGCCTGGGCCTCGGACGGCCTGCCGTCCATATTCACCGGATAGCCCACTACAAAGCGAAGGATTCTCTCCGAGTTGGCGTATTTTTTGAGATAATCTATTAACTTTGTAGAATCGATTGTTTCCAGGGCAGAGGCAAAGATTCCCAAAGGATCACTGACCGCGAGGCCGGTTCTCCTGCGTCCGAAATCGATGCCGATGATTCTGTCCATACAGAGCGCAAATATACGAATATTTTATGGATAAACCCGATAAGAAAACCCGCAACTTCCGTCTCACGCTGGTGGATGCCACTTCGCATGAGCGTCTGTGGAGCGTACGTTTTTCCAGGACCTATCTCCTGGTGGGCGGGATTTCGGCCGTGGTGGTCGTGCTGCTGGTCATTTTCTCCCTCATCGCCTTTACGCCCATCCGAACCTTCATTCCCGGCTATCCGGATGCCAATTCCCGCCGGCAGGCCGTGCAGAATGTCCTCCGGATCGACTCGCTGGAAACCCGTATCCTGCAATGGGAACTCTATACGGAGAATCTCCGCCGCGTGGTGGCCGGAGAGGCCCCCATCCGCCTGGACACCCTGATCATCGGCAGCCAGGGCTCCCGGGCCGTTTCCGACGCCCACTATCTGGCCATCCGGGATTCCCTGCTGCGCCAGGACGTAACCGAGGAGGAGCAGTTCGGCGTGTCGGCCGGCTCGCGCCGGAGCAACCTTCCCATCGAGGCGCTTTCGTTCTACACCCCGGTCAAGGGGGTCGTGTCCAAGGGCTACGAGCGGGTGCAGCATCCCTGGGTGGATGTCACGGCGCCGGTGGGGAGCACCGTCATGGCCGTCCTGGACGGAACGGTGGTGTACACCAGTTGGGAACAGGAGTCGGGCTATACCCTGATCCTGCAGCATGGAAGCGACCTTCTCTCCGTCTATAAGAACAATCAGAAGGTCCTGCACAGGAGCGGGGATGTGGTCAAGGCCGGTACGCCGGTGGGCATGCTGGCCCCTTCCTCTTCGCTCACGAAGGGAGATCACCTGCATTTCGAACTCTGGTACAAGGGTGCCTCCGTGGACCCGTCGCTATACATTAAATTCTAGCAGCATGAAGCAGAAAACCATCGCCATCCTGGGCTCGACAGGCTCTATCGGCACGCAGACACTGGACGTTGTCAGTCAATTCCCGGAGCGTTTTTCCGTGTTCATGCTGTCGGCCAACAACAGTGCCGACCTTCTGATCGAACAGGCCCGGAGGTTCCATGTGCCCCATGTCGTCATTTGCAATCCCCAGAAATACGCCCGGGTAAAGGAGGCGCTTCCGGGTGTCCAGGTCCATCTGGGCATCGATGCCGCCTGCGATCTGGTGCAGGCTCCGGAGGTGGATGTCGTGGTGGCCGCCATGGTAGGGTTCAGCGGACTCAAACCCACGCTCTCCGCCATCCGGGCCGCCAAGACCCTGGCCCTGGCCAACAAGGAAACCCTCGTGGCGGCCGGTCCGCTGGTGATGGGGGAGGTGGAGCGCTGCGGCGCCCGGATCTATCCGGTGGATTCCGAACATTCGGCCATCTTCCAGTGCCTGGAGGGGGCGGGGGATAACCCTCTTCACCTGATTCACCTGACGGCGTCCGGCGGCCCGTTCCGCACCTGGTCCAGGGAACAGATTGCCCTTGCCACCAAGGCGGAGGCGCTGAAACACCCCAACTGGGACATGGGCGCCAAGATTACCATCGATTCCGCCACCATGATGAACAAGGGCTTCGAGGTCATCGAGGCCAAATGGCTCTTCCATGTTCCGGCAGAAAAGATTCACGTGGTGGTGCATCCGGAATCCATCATCCATTCCATGGTGGAGTTTGCCGACGGGGCTGTCATCGCCCAACTCGGCTGTCCGGACATGCGGCTTCCCATTTCACTGGCCATGGCCTATCCGGAAAGGCTTTCGCTTTCCGGGAAGCGATTGGATTTCAGCAGTTTGAAGAATCTCACTTTCTTTGAGCCCGACCGCGCAAAGTTCCCTTGCCTCCAACTGGCCTTCGATGCCATCGGCCGGGGCGGCAACATTCCCTGCGCCATGAATGCGGCCAATGAGGCCGCCGTGGCAGCATTTTTGGCCGGAAGAATCGCCTTCTACGATATTCCCCGTACCATCATGCGTGTAATGGATGGTGTGAATTTTGTAGCAGACCCTTCGCTCGATGATATTTTCGCCACCCACCACCAGGCTTATCATCTGGCAGAACAATCATTCCCGACCGTATGACAGTCCTACTGAAAGTATTGCAGGTTATCCTGGCACTTTCCGTCCTCATCATCATCCATGAGGCCGGGCATTTCATGTGGGCGCGCATTTTCCGCATCCGGGTGGATAAGTTCTTCCTTTTCTTTGACCTCGGCGGTGTGAAACTTTTCTCCACCCGCATGGAATGGTTCCGCAAACTGGTCCCTTCCTCGGCCCGGTGGGAAACGGAATACGGGATTGGCTGGCTGCCCCTCGGCGGTTATTGCAAAATTGCCGGAATGATTGACGAATCCATGGATACGGAGTCCCTGAAAAAGGATCCGCAGCCCTGGGAATTCCGCAGCAAGCCGGCCTGGCAGCGCCTGTTTGTGATGAGCGGCGGCGTGCTCAACAATTTCCTGCTGGCCATCGGGCTCTTTATCGCCATCCTGGCCATCTGGGGGGACAACTACATGCCCAACGAGACCCCGGTCTATGTCAATGAACTGGGAGAAGAACTGGGGTTCCGCACCGGAGACCGTATCCTCTTTTACGACGGTTACGCCCCCAAGGATTTTCTCAGCCTCCAGGCCGACCTGGCCCGCCGTCAGGTGGAAAAGGCCACCGTGCTCCGCGGTACGGATACGCTGGATATCTATATCGACCAGTCCCTGATGGGGGATATCCTGAATACGCCGGGAATGTTCGATGTCGCCCTGCCTTTCGTAGTGGACAGCATTATGGCCCAGTCGCCCAACCGCCTGTCCGGCCTGCAGAAAGGAGACCGCATCGTGGGCGTCTTCGGCTTGCCCACCCCTTACCTGCAGGATGCGCAGAAAGTGCTGCGCGCCCATCCGGGAGAATCCCTTCCGGTGGAAGTCCAGCGGGAAGCGGACACCCTGACCCTGACCCTGCAGGTGGACACCCTGGGCATGCTGGGGATTTTCTTCCGCAATCCCTCCCTGCGGCACCGGGATTATTCTTTGTGGGAGTCGGTCCCGGCGGGCTGTTCCATGGCCTGGCACTCTGTCACCGGCTATTTGCAGGACCTTCGGCTTGTGGCCACGCCTTCTACCGGGGCCTACAAGTCGGTGGGCAGTTTTGTCGCCATCGGCCAGGTGTTTCCTTCTGCGTGGAACTGGCACCAGTTCCTGTATATCCTGGCGCTCCTGTCCATCATGCTGGGGGTGATGAACCTCCTCCCCATTCCGGCGTTGGACGGCGGGCACATCGTCTTCTGCCTGTATGAAATGCTGACGGGACGCAAACCCAGCGACCGTTTCCTCACCGTCGCCCAGGTCATCGGCATGTTCCTCTTGTTGCTGCTGATGTTCCTGGCCTTTGGAAATGATATATCACGACTAATCCATTGAGAATTATGAAATTCTGTAGATTGATGGCCCTCGCGGCCTGTCTGATGGCCCTCCTTGCCTGCAACGGAGGCAACAAGAAAGCCTTGCTTCCCAACGTGAGCGGGAAGGCCGGGGAAGTCCTGGTCGCGATCGAACGGGAACAGTGGGAAGGAAATCTGGGTGTCGCCATTCGCGAGGCCCTGGCTTCCGACACCCCTTATCTGGCCCAGCGGGAGCCGCTTTTCGCTCTTTCCAACGTTCCTCCGGGAAGTTTCAGCAATATGTTCAAAATGCACCGTAACCTGCTGCTGGTCAATATCAATCCGCAGAATGCAAGTAACGGGGTATCGTATAAGAACAATGTCTGGGCGCAGCCCCAGGCCGTCGTCCAGGTAAATGCCGCCGACCAGGAACAGGCCCTGGAGCTGTTCCAGGAAGCGGCCCCTGTCATCGCCGAGTTCTTCGAGCAGTCGGAGCGGGACCGCAACATCGCCAATGCCAAACTTTACGAGGAGCGTGCCCTGCGCGATCCGGTCCTGAAGGTGACCGGCGGCATCATGCATTTCCCTTCCGGCTACCGCTGCCGGAAGTTTACCGACGATTTCGTGTGGATTGCCGACGAAAAGCAGTACGTCCAGCAGTACGTGATGGCCTACCGCTACCCGGCCGGCCGTCAGGATGTCTTCACGCAGGAAAACATCATCGGCCAGCGGAACCGGGTGATGCAGGCCAATGTGCCCGGAATGTTCGAGGGGTCGTACATGACCACTTCGACCGCCCAGGAGCCCACCCTGCGCTCGCTTCGCTACCACGGCCGTGATTTCATGGAAACCCGCGGTTTCTGGGAAGTCCACGGCGATTTCATGGGCGGTCCTTTCGTGTCCCACTCCTTCTACAGCAAGGATGGAAAGGACATCATTGTACTGGAAGCGTTCGTGTTCGCCCCCCGTTATGACAAGCGCCAGTATCTCAGACAAGTTGAATCCCTCCTGTATTCGTTCGAATGGGAGGATGAATCCAAATAAGAAGTTGTGAAAAAATTACTGTTCTTTCTGCTGCCCCTGGCCGCATTGACCCTCTCCTGCAAGGAAGTCCCCCCCGAGCCCGTACAGCCTGTCGAGCAACCGGAAAAACCGGTACCGGTGGAAGAAGTCAAACTTCAGATCGTAGTGGCCGACGAGGCCTTCCGGTCCCTGAAGGCCGGCGAAAGCCTGCAGGTGGGTTATGAAGTGAAAACGCCTCAGGGTGTGACCTATACACTTATGTCGTTTCAGCCGGAAGGGTGGGATGTCGTCTTGAGTACGCCCAGCGGAAACAAGGGTACGCTGACCGTATCGCGCCCTGCCGGCGCCGGTACCGGCCGAATCATGCTGGTGGCCAACGGCAGTGACGGCAGTTGCTTTGTGAAAGTGCTCGGCGTGGGCGTCGGTTCCACCGGTACGGTGCAGGCCTACGAGGCCGTGGATGCGTCCGGCGGTTCCCTGGAACTGCCCTCCGGATCCGGGACCATCCGGATTACCGCTTCGGGCGGCGATTGGATCAATGTGAACGGCCTCCGGCTGGTGCTGTCCGAAAACACCACCTACGAATCCCGCGAGGCCCTGGTCCGTTTTACGGTTGACAAACAGGACTGCGAACTCACCGTGGTCCAGGCCCAGAAGGATGCCATCGTCCTCACGGCCGATGCACTGGAGGCCCTTCCCGAAGGCGAAATCCTGCAGTTCGTGGTCCGCGCCAACGTGGAAGTGGAAGCCCGCTGCGATGCCGACTGGCTCTCGCTTGCCGCCGCCACCAAGGGGATGGAGGACAAGCCCTTCAACATCACGGTGTCGCCCAATGAAACCGAGGAAACCCGCTCGGCGGTGATTTCCTTCACTTCCGGAGACCTCCTTCAGGAGGTGACCCTTACCCAGGCTCCTCTCCCTCCGCTCGTAAGCGGAGACTTTCTGCTGCTGACAGACGCCTCCATCCTGGAGCCGGGAGACCAACTCCTTGTCGTGAACCCGAAAGGGACCATGGCGATGGGCGCCCAGAACGGCACCTACCGCACCCCCGTCTCCATAACCCCGGAATATGATATCATCCGCAACCCCGGAAGGGGAGTGGCGGTGATTACGCTGGGCGGAACACCCGGTGCCTGGGAGTTCGGCGTGACGGACGGTTATCTCTCGGCCCAGTCCGAGGCCAAGAGCCAACTGCTCACGGTGGAGACGCTGTCAGATTATGCCCGGTGGACCATCGAGGTGGCCGATGACGGAACCGCCGTCATCAAGTCGCTCGAGGGAAGCAGGAACCGGCTGTGCTACAATATGCGGGATATGCGCTTCTGCTGCTATCTGTCATCCAGTTCAAACATTGTGGATGTGGTCCTGTATCACAAACCGGCGGTCGGCAAGTCCATCACCGACAACGAAGACCCCGGCATCTATCTGGGCGGCCGCAACAAGCGCATTTATCAGCGCGGAACAGACCAGCAGGTGCGTTCCTGGACCGGGGACCGGTTGAGTTATGTCCTGGTGAACCCGGATTCGCGGGAGCAGTTGGCGGTGGAAGGCTACGGGGAAGGTTTTTCTCAGGGTGAGTCCGTGAAAATCCGTGTCCTGTGGAAGAGCGGATGGGATGTCCTGCTGGACAAGGAATACGTATTCGTCCTGCAGAAAGAGGAAAACGGCAAGGTCTGGCTCGGCAACGAAGCCGGCCAGGGCGTAATCATCAAAAAGTAGTGAAGTCATGAAAAAGATACTGTTGCTTGTAACGCTTGTGGCGCTTTCCCTTTCAGCGGCGGCCAAACCCGCCCGGCCGGGGTTCTTCTCCTATGTCCAGCCCGACGGAAGCACGATCCGCATCCAGAAGCATGGTGACGAATGGGGACACTGGGTCACCGATGACCGGGGCCGGGTGGTCCGGAAGGAGGCCGACGGTTTTTATCGGCCCGTGGCGGGAATGACTTCGACGATGGCTGCGCAAAAGGCCTCCATCCGGCGCAGGGCCGCCCGTCAGTTGCGCGCTTCGGCGCCTTCCAAGGCTCCGATTGCCTATGGGAAGAAGAAGTTCCTGCTGGTGCTGGTAGAATTCAGCGACCTTTCCTTCAAGGTGGAAAATCCGCATGACGCCTTCGACAATCTGATGAATGAGCCGGGGTATTCGGCCAACGGCGCCACCGGAAGCGCCCGTGACTTTTACTACGACAACTCCCACGGCGTTTTCGAGCCCGTTTTCGATGTCTTCGGCCCCGTGAAACTGGAGAAAAAGATGGCCTATTACGGCGGCAATGACGAGGAAGGCAATGATAAGAAACCCGAAGAGGCCGTGCGCGATGCCGTGGCCATGCTGGACGCGGAAGTGGACTTCTCGCAATACGACCTGGACGACGACGGCAACGTGGACCTGGTGTATATGATTTATGCCGGAATGGGCGAGGCCGACGGCGGAGACGATGACTCCATCTGGCCCCATCAGTGGGACCTTCGCTACGGCGGAATCAGCCTGGTGCTCGACGGAAAGCGGGTGGGCCGGTATGCCTGCGGCTCGGAACTGGACGCCTCCGGGGACATTGACGGCATCGGAACGGTCTGCCATGAATTCGGCCATGCCATGGGCCTGCCGGATTTCTACGATACGGATTACGATTCCAACGGACAGTCCCGGACCCTGCTGGGCTATTCCACCATGGATGTGGGCTCCTACAACAACGGCGGGCGTACGCCGCCCTACTTCAACATCGAAGAACGGATCATCCTGGGCTGGCTGAACAACACGGCCATCCGGGAACTCCGCAAGGACGGAGAATACACTCTGGAGCCCCTTGACAACAATGTCGCATACAAAACCTCCACCGATATGGAGGGAGAATATTTTGTCTATGAATGCCGTACCCAGACGGGTTGGGACCGTTATATCCCCGCCCCCGGCCTCATCGTCTATCATGTGGACAAATCGGAACGCCTGGTGACCATACTGGACGCTAACGGCCGCTCCTCCCAGCATACGGCGGGAAGCCTGTGGTCCGATTGGTCCTACACCAATGCCATCAACGAGAACGGAGAGCACCCCTGTTTCTATGTGGTGGCATCCGGGGCACCCGAGGATGTCACTTTCGGCATGACGTATTACAGCGGTTACGGATATTATTTTGACGGCAAGTACAACAACCTGCTGCCCTTCCCGGGCCAGAACAAGGTGACGGAGTATATCCCCGTCAGTTGGAACGGCGTTTCTTCGAAAGGAAGGTTGTATGGAATCCATTTCGACTCCGAAAAGGTGACCTTCCAACTGGAAGGCCTTTCCACCAGCCTGCTGGACTATCCGGTCATCGCCAATCCGGGCCAGGGCCGATACGAGGCCGGTTCGCAGTTCGACCTTCTGCTGATGACGCCCAAGGAATATGCGGTGCGGGAGGAAAAATGGTTCTTCGACGGCACACCCGTCAATGCGGCTTCCGTGACCCTTTCGGCCGGAACCCATGTCGTGGAGGTTCAGGTGAGTACGGAGGGGGGGAGAAAAGACATTGTCACATTGGAAATCGAGGTTGAGTAAAAAAGATTCCAAATAATTTTGGATGCTAAAATTTTTTTCTTACCTTTGCAGTCCCAAGTTTGGTGGGTTCGTATAACGGTTAGTACTCGGGATTTTCATTCCCGCAATAGGAGTTCGATTCTCCTACCCACTA
>Ga0247608_10000780_pt1 | contig 48886 bp, 49 predicted proteins | sample 176DNAGHGlowgp2_FD_193490 | JGI IMG/M metagenome (GOLD analysis project Ga0247608, IMG submission 193490) | Sheep rumen microbial communities from Palmerston North, Manawatu-Wanganui, New Zealand - 1766 DNA GHGlow gp2 | ecosystem: Host-associated > Mammals > Digestive system > Stomach > Rumen ...
TCACAAGAAGCCCGCTTTCATCCTGCGTTGCTGCGAGGTCAAAGAGCTTTGCCAGGTTTCGGATCAGGTTTCCCGTGCGGTGGTTGGGCGTGCGCATGATGTAAAGCATACGCTCCCCTTCCATATAGAGATCGACAACGATGTCCTTTTCCCGATCCAGATAAAACTGCTGAAAGAATACGATGGCAACACACCTCCCGCCATTTCATCCGTCCTTCTCCGTCTGATGATCTTATAATAGAGCATAGAATACGCAAGGTCAAGATATAGACGCTTTGAAGCAGGAAAACATGCGTATCGAGTATGACGACCTCCGCCGGAGCAGGCCGGAGAAGGGGCTCTCCAAACAGTCCATTGACAACCCAGAGGGCGGCCTCCCGGACGCCCCTGCGGTACAGCATCAAACAATTAAGGTTCTATAATAAATGTTGGGGTAGCAAGGCCGCAAGGCTGAGCTGCACCCAACATTTATTATAGAACCGAAAAAACTGCTCGGGTTACTCAAATTGAGTTTCCCGAGCAAGTGTTTTGAGCAGTAAAAAGCGAGTTTAACATTTTTTTGCTTTTTTATTTCCCGCATTTTTTGTTGTATTCTTGCGTATTATAGCATCGCGTTTGAGTAAAATTTGAGTAGTTTTGAGTAGTACGAGTAATATGAGAGATTTAAAAGTTACATAAAAGCGGGTATTATGGTGAAGCAGAGAACAATATGATGGTAATTACGGTCAAAACTCAGTTGATCTGCTCCATGACAAAGCACTCGATCACGTCGCCGACCTTGATGTCGTTGAATTTTTCCACCTGCATGCCGCATTCGTAGCCGCTGGCGACCTCCTTGACGTCGTCCTTGAAACGGCGCAGGGATGCAAGCTCACCCTCGTGGATAACGATGTTGTCACGCAGGACGCGAACCTCACAGCCGCGCTGGATCTTGCCGTCGGTGCAGAAGCAGCCGCAAACGGTGCCGATCTTGGAGACCTTGTAGGTCTCGCGCACTTCGGCATGGCCGATGATGACTTCCTTGAACTTGGGAGCCAGCATGCCCTTCATGGCGGCCTCGATCTCGTTGATGCAGTCGTAGATGACGCGGTACATGCGCATGTCGACCTTGCTTCTGGCTGCGCTGTCACGGGCGGCGTTGTCCGGGCGGACGTTGAAGCCCACGATGATTGCGCCGGAGGTGGCAGCCAGCATCACGTCGGACTCGTTGATGGCGCCGACCGCGCTGTGGATAACCTTGACGCGGACCTCCTCGTTGGAGATCTTCTCCAGGGACGCCTTGACCGCCTCGGCAGAGCCCTGCACGTCGGCCTTGACGATGATGTTCAGGGTCTTCATTTCGCCCGCCTGGATCTGGCTGAAGAGATCGTCGAGACTTACCTTCTTGGTGCCGGCGAGGGCGTTGTTCGCGCTCGCGATGCGGCGCTCCTCGGCAAGCTCTCTCGCCATGCGCTCATCGGAGACGGCGTTGAAGGTATCGCCCGCACTCGGGACGGAGTCCATGCCGGAGATCTCCACCGGGGTGGAGGGGCCGGCCTCGGTCACGCGCACGCCCTTGTCGTTGATCATGGTGCGCACACGGCCCACGCTGGAGCCGGCAATGATGATGTCGCCCAGATGGAGGGTGCCGTTTTGCACCAGGACGGTCATGATGGGGCCGCGGCCCTTGTCAAGCCGCGCTTCGATGACGGCGCCGCGGGCGGCGCGGTTCGGGTTGGCCTTGAGCTCCTGCACCTCTGCCAGGACGACAAGGTTTTCCAGGAGGTTGTCGATGCCCATGCCGGTCTTTGCGGAGATCGGGCAGATGATGGTGTCGCCGCCCCACTCCTCGCTCACGAGGTCGTACTCGGTGAGCTGCTGCTTGATGCGCTCGGGGTTTGCGCCGACGGTGTCCATCTTGTTGATGGCGACGACCACCGGGATATTGGCGGCCTTGGCGTGGTTGATGGACTCGACGGTCTGGGGCATGATGCCGTCGTCGGCGGCGACGACGAGGATGGCGATATCCGTGACCATGGCGCCGCGGGCGCGCATGGAGGTAAAGGCCTCATGGCCCGGGGTATCCAGGAAGGTGATGGGGCTGCCGTTGATTTCCACGGTATACGCGCCGATATGCTGCGTGATGCCGCCGGCCTCGCCGGAGACAACGTTTGCATGGCGGATGTAATCAAGCAGAGAGGTCTTGCCGTGGTCGACGTGGCCCATGACCACCACGACCGGGGCGCGGGGTACGAGATCCTCTTCCTTATCGGCGGAGTCGTCGATGAGGCGCTCCTCGACGGTGACGATGACCTCCTTCTCCACCTTGCAGCCCAGCTCCATGGCGACGAGGGCGGCGGTGTCGAAGTCGATGATCTCGGACACAGATGCGAAGACGCCCAGCTTCATGAGCTGCTTGACGACCTCGGACGCGGTCTTCTTCATGCGCACGGCGAGATCGCCCACGCTGATCTCATCGGGGATCTCCACCTTGAGCGGCTGCTTCTTGGCGATCTCAAGCTGCAGGCGGTTCATCTTGTCGCGCTCCTCCTGACGGCGCTTGGCGGAGGACGCCTGGGCGCTGTTGGGGCGCTGCTGCTTGGACTTGCTGTTGATTTTCTCCTTGTTGCCGCGGCGGAGGCTGGAGTTGTTGGCCTTGGCGCCGGCCATATCCTCAAACTTCTCGTTGTACTTTTCGATGTTGACCGCAGCGCCGCCCCTGGTGTCGACGACGCGCTTCTCCGCGACCTGGCGCGGGGTGTGCGGCTTGTCGGGCTTCTTCTGCGGCTGCGGCGCGCTCTGCTGCTGGGCACTCGGTGCGGGGGCTTCCTTGGCGGCCGGCTTCTGCTCGCCCTTCTTCCCGGCTTCTGCGGGAGCGGCAGCGGCCTTTTCTCCGGCCTTGGCCTCCGGCTTTGCCTTTGCGGGCGCGGGAGCCGGCTTTGCCGGGGTCTTGAAAATCTCCTCCAGGCTCTCGGCCTGGTTGTGCTGGGTCATATACTCAAAGATCACATCCAGCTCCGGCGTTTCCAGAACCTGCATGTGGTTTTTCGGCGGTGCTATATAATCTGTGAGAATCTGAGAGATCACCTTGGAGGTAACGTTAAAATCCTTCGCCACCTCGTGAATTCTGTACTTGATCAAGCTCATACTTCAGTCCTCCTCTTTCCATTCCTCTTGCTGAGCGCGCGATCCGCTTTCTCTTTCCTGCGCCGCACGGCCTTTGCATTGCGCTTATCCAATTCCTGCGCCGCTTCCGCGTATTGTTCCGGGGCGGCTGCGGCCATTGCCTTTACAAAAGCATTGGCGAAGCCGAGATCCGTCACGGCTGCCGTGGAGCAGTCCCCGACGCCGAGGGCCGCTGCCAGCTCTGCGCGGGTGTAATGCACGGGCAGTACCAGCACCCGGCGGCCGTTTGCCGCGTTCTCCGCCTTGCGCAAGGCGTTGTCCGCGATGTCGGCGCTCAGGATCAGCAGCCTTGCCTTCCCGGCGTGTACCGCGTCGCAGGCGCTGTCCGTCCCGATTTCAACGGCGCCGGCCCGGCGCATAAGGCCCAGAAGGCCCAGTGCCTTATCCTCCATTGTCCGCCTCCATTTCCCGCTCAAGGCGCTCATAAATCTCCGCGGGGATCTGGACGGACAGCGCGCGCTCGAGCGCCCTGGCCTTGATCGCCTTTTTCAGGCACTGCGCGTCCCGGCACACATAGGCGCCGCGTCCCGGCGCCTTGCCCCGGAAATCAAGGCTGATCTCACCCTCCGGTGAGCGCACCACGCGCATCAGTTCCCGCTTGGGTTTCATTTCGCGGCAGCCCAGGCACTGCCTCATCGGTATTTTCTTTTCCATGGACTGCCACCCCTTTTCGTCGCCGCGAACTGTTTAAGCCTCGGACTCGGGCTTGATGTCGATCTTGTAGCCGGTGAGCTTTGCGGCCAGGCGCGCGTTCTGCCCCTCCTTGCCGATGGCGAGGGAGAGCTGGGAATCGGGCACGATGACGCGGCAGCTCTTGCCGTCTTCGAGCATGGTGACGCTCACGACTTCAGACGGAGAGAGCGCCGCCGCGATGTATTCCTCGGGCACTTCGCTGTATTTTACAATGTCGATTTTCTCACCGCCGAGCTCGTTTACGATGCTGGCGACACGCCCGCCCTTCGGGCCGACGCAGGAGCCGATGGGATCCACGTCGGGATCGGCAGACCAGACGGCCATCTTCGTGCGGCTGCCGGCCTCGCGGGCGATGGACTTGATCTCCACGGTGCCGTCGTAGATTTCAGGCACCTCCAGCTCGAACAGGCGCTTGACCAGACCCGGGTGGGTACGGGAGATGAGCACCTGGGGGCCGCGTGTGGAGTTGCGCACCTCAACGACATAGACCTTGATGCGGTCGCCCTCATGCAGGGGCTCGGTCTTGATGCGCTCGTTGGGGGCAAGCATCGCCTCGGTATACTCGCTGTTGGAGGAGATGCGGATGGAGACGCTGCCGTTTCTCGGCTCGATATGGGAGACGATGCCGGTGAGGATCTCATGCTCCTTGGAGGTGAACTCCTCATAGATAATGCCGCGCTCGGCCTCGCGGATGCCCTGGATGATGACCTGCTTTGCCGCCTGGGCCGCGATGCGTCCGAACTTCTTGGTCTCCACGGGAACGCGCAGCTCGTCGCCGAGCTTTGCGCGCTTGTTGATTTTCTTCGCCGCCTCAAGCACGATCTCATGGCTGGGATCCTCGACCTCTTCCACGACGGTCTTGATGACGTTCATCTCGATGCGCTTGCTGTCCTCCTCGAGGATGATTTCCACATTATCCTCACACTCGGGATTGTCGCGGCGGAAAGCGGCCAGCATGGCCTGACGGATCTTGTCGTACATATAGCCGCGGGGAATGCCTTTTTCTTTTTCGATATCTTCAATGGCCTCAAAAAAATCTGCGTTCATTTCTGATTCTCCATTCTGCTTATTTCAACTTTATATGGATACATGCAGCCTGACCAGGGCGATTTTGCCCTTTTCAAAGCGCATCTCGGTGCTGCCGTTTTCGATTGTCACGTCGCTGTCGTCATAGGCTTTGAGCTTGCCGACGAAGCTCTTGCTGCCGTTTAAGGGCTGATAGAGGCGCACCTCCACCTCGCTGCCCAGGAACTGCTCAAAATCTCCCGGGCGTTTGAGCTCCCGTTCGGCCCCGGCGGAGCCGACCTCAAAAACATAACTGTCGGGGATGGGGTCTGCCTCGTCCAGCATGGGATCGAGCCTGCGGCTGATGCGCTCGCAGTCGTCGATGCTGAGGCCGCCTTCCTTATCCACGTAGACGCGCAGGTACCAGGAGCCCGCCTCGCGCACATACTCGACGTCCCAGAGGGTACAGCCTTCTTCTTCCACGACGGGCTTTGCCAGCGCGGCAACCTTTTCCGTGATCTTACTCATAACATTTCACCGTGCTTTTACCAAAATTTAGTTTGTGAAAAAGTCTCACAAAAAAGAGTGGGTTGAAAACCCACTCTGACAATACCAAATCCTTACTATGAGATAATAGCACGAAACGCCGCACAATGCAAGTCTTTTTTAGCGTCCGCCGCTTTTTTTATGAAAGAGAAGAAGCCCCCGGCGCGGGGGCCTCTCCTCTTTTCGGCTCAGTATTCAAAATCCGGGAAGTAGTGGCCGTAGAATTCCTCGTAGCAAAGGCCCTGCTCCATGATGAAGGTCGCGGCCTCGCGCCCGACATAGCGGTAGTGCCAGGGCTCATCCCAGCCGGTCAGCAGAAGCTTGCGCGTGGGATAGCGCTTGATGAAGCCGTACTCGGCGCAGTGGGCGTCCAGCCACGCAAAAAGCTCCTGATTCATATCCTCGTACACGAGGCGGGAGCGGTTTTTGTCCAGGATATCCACGCACAGGCCGAGCTGATGCTCGCTTGCGCCGGCGGGGGCGGTGATGGATTTGGCCTTCTCCGCCGCCTCCTGATAAATGGGGTCGGTGAAGTCGACCTGTTTGCCGCCGGCCATCTCATAGGCGATCTGGCTGGCCTTGGAGTTATACACATGCGCCTGGTAGGAGTAGGAGCGGTAAGCGCCGGCGATGAAGTAGTCAAAGCCCGCTTCCTCAATGGCGTCGAGGAACGCGTCCAAGTAGGGCATATACTCGGTGCTGTACATCATGTAGCGCGTGCGCTCGATCTTGGAGACCTCCGGCTCATAGGCGGAGGAGAGCAGGTTATTGTTGTTGACGATCTGCAGATAGGTGTTGTCTTCAAAATCCTTGGTGGTGAGCTTCGGCCAGATATCCTCCGTCGGTTCGGGCGTGGGGGTGACGTTTCGGTCGGCAAGGTCAATGCTGTCCGCGTGGACAAAGGCTCCTTCGTTTCCGCCGAAGATAATGGCAGAGCTGTTCTGTACGCGGGAGAGGACGATGGTATACAGCACCAGGGAAAGGGCGAACATGGAGAGGAGCCAGACGACTTTTTTCATTCCATGCGGCCTCCTTTCTTTGGGTCGGGAATCGTTTTGTGTTCGGAGCCGCATTATATCATCAAAATGTTACGATTTCAAGTACGACCGCGCCGCGTTTCCGCACTCCGGCCCCGCGTTTCCAGGTTTTAACATTTTGTGCCCTCCCCCGATTCCAGCGCGGCGCGCAGCTTCTCCAGCGCCCGCTTTTCAAGCCGCGAGACATAGGAGCGGCTGATGCCGCATTTTCCGGCTGTTTCCAACTGGGTCAGGGGCTTGCCGCCGCCGAGCCCGTAGCGCAGGCGGATGATGCGCGCCTCGCGCTCATCCAGGCAGCGTTCCAGATTTTCCCGCAGCATGCGGCAGAGCTCCCGCCCGCCGATCTGGTCGGCCAGATCCTCCTCCGTCGCCACGACGTCCATGAGCTGCAGGCCGCTCCCCTCTCCGTCGGCGTCCAGGGCTTCGGAAAGGCTCACATCCCCGGCGGTTTTCTTCCGGCTGCGAAAATACATCAGGATCTCGTTTTCGATGCAGCGGCTGGCGTAGGTGGCAAGGCGCACGCCCTTATCCGGCTTATAGGTATTGATGCCCTTGATGAGCCCGATGCTGCCGATGGAAATGAGATCATCCGCGTCGTCGTTCTGGTAATACTTCTTCACGATATGGGCAACCAGCCGCAGGTTATGCTCCACAAGCTGATTTCTGGCGTCCAGATCTCCCGCCAGCCAGCGATCCAGGTATTTCTGTTCCTCTTCCCGGCTCAGGGGCTTGGGAAAGGACTCCCCCGGCGCAATGCGGAGCATGAGAAGGAGGCTCTTCATCAGGAGCATCAGCGCGCTTTCCAGCATATACATCACCTCTGTTCATCCTATTGCGGCACGGAATGTCCCTATTCGCAAAAAGGGGGCTGTCTCAAAACGAGACAGCCCCTGCATGGTCATACTGCTGCCGGTAAAGCCCGCAAGGTTTAATGGTGGAACAGGCGCATGCCGGTAAAGGCCATGACCATTTTGTATTTATTCGCTATGTCAATGACGTGATCGTCGGTGATTTCCGCTGTTAACTTAATACGCCGAGGCTCACGAACACGATATTTTGCTTACCCTGGCACCAGGTCTCCGTTGTGCCGCCCGAATAGGCAAAGACGTACACCGTACCGCATCCATCAAAGGCGGCGGCGTCAATGGCGCAGTTTTCCGGCAGGCGGATCTGCTGCAAGCCCTGGCAGTTCTTGAACGCCCCGGCGCCGATGGCGGTGCAGAACTTGGCGTCGACGCTCTTCATCGCCGCGCCCTCAAAGGCGTTGTCCCCTATGGTCCTGGTATTTCCGGGCAGGATGAAGTCCGCCGGACCGAAGGTCGGATTTGCGATGGTGAAGTCTGCCGTGGCGGAGGCTGCGTTGTAGTTTTCAGTCGCGGCAATGTCAGCCTTGACGGTGTACACGCCCGCCGTGCCGGGAATTGTATCGGTATAGGCGGAATCGTCCGCGTTCTTGAGCTTATAGCTGTAGGTCACAGCGCCGTTGCCGGGGTTGCCGGTGACGTTAGGCGTCTTGGGCGTCTCGCCTATTGTCCAGCCCTCCAGCGTCACGACGGGGGTAAAGTACGCTTTGTTTATCGTCAGCGCTGCGGTGGCTGCACCCGCGCTATGGGTATTCGTCGCGGCGGTATTCACAGAGACGGTAAATGTGCCGCACTTGGTAACAGCCAGCTTGCCGGTCTCTGCGTTATAAGTTCCCTCGCCGGTGCCGTTGCTCACAGAGTAGGTCGCTGTTCCCGCTCCATCCGGGATTTCGAACATACCATTCACGGGAATGTCGATACCGTCGGGGGAATAGGGCTTTTCAACGTCAGATGTCCTGATTTCCACCGGATGCAGCGCTGTCTTTTCAAAAGTATAGGAAATCGTCAGCGTGCCGTCCTGATTTTTGGTGACAGCGGCAGTGTTTCCGTTCACCGTGGCGCTTGCATCATCTGCGAAGGCATAGTTCTCCGCCGCAGTCGCAACGACCGCAGCCGTGTACACCGTCGCGTAGGAGGCTTTGCCATCCGCGGATTCCGGTGCAAACGCAACCGCGCTTAAGGTGACGTTCGCCGTATCGCTTACCGCCGTGGTGTCCAGAGCCTGACCCGCCGCAGGCGCGTCAATCCCCGTCACCGCTACGCTGCTGATCAACTCAGGCTCAGCTGACTGCTCAAAGATATGCGCCCATGGATATTCATACCATTCGTCAGCAAGATCAGTAACCTCCTGCGCGCTGGACTCATCATCGCCCGCCAGGACTGTCAGGCTGCCGTTAATGCTCAATGCAGCGTCCTCGAGGTAAATGCCGTAAGTACTGCCGGAAGCGGTCACGTCGCCGCCGTTGATCGATATATTTCTCCAACTGGCGATGCCCGCGCCTTCGCCGACGCCTGTCACCTTACCTTTGTTGACGGTTATGCGTTCGCCATAAATTCCAACCGTTGTGCCTGTGGAATTTACAACGCCTCCGTTGATTGTAGCACTGGCACCGATGCCATATGCGTAATCGCCATTCGTTATGCCATTTACAGTAATGATACCGCCGTTGATCGTCACAGCGCCGCCAAAGTCCTCTTCGTCGTTGCTGCCGATGGCCGATGCGCCACTGACATTGTATGCGGCCTCCAATTGGCCGGTTTGATTGGCCTGTCCATAGATGGTCAGGTTATTATTGTTGTCCGCAGAGATCGCAATGCCCTTGCTCGCGGTCAGCTTCGCGCCATCGCAGAGGATCAGGTGCGCCGTGCCGCTGACTGTGATGCGGTTCGCAACCGTCACGTTGCTGTTGACAACGTACCACTCGCCGTCTTCAAACGTTGTGGTGGAATTGTCCACAATCTTATAGTATTCGCGTGTGGCCGGTACCAGCTTCGTGCCGTCCCAATTCATGTAGGAGACCCCTTCGGCAGTATGTGCGGTGACTGTCACAGCGCAGGTTGCGGTCTTGCTGCTGTCTGTGTTGGCGGTGACGGTCACGGCAGCCTCACCCTCCGACATACCTTTTACGTAGACAGTCGTCGTGGAGGTGGCAACTCCGTAATTGATCTCGGTCTGGCAAGCCTCGTCAGCATACAGCTTCACAGCGCCCGCGTTGGTTCCGCCGACGCTCCACAGGACGGTCCTGTCCGCAGTATCGCTCGGATAAACGGCAGCCGTCAGCTTCTTTGTGCCGCCCACGGTAAGGTCGATAGTGTCCTCGCTCAGGACTACGGAGGTGGTAAAAACCAACTCAAACTTGAACGGGTCATTTGTCGACCCAGTTCCACTTACACATTTAAAGCCTATTACAGTCTCAGCGCCGGTTGTTTTTCCAGATCCAAGGTACAAACCGCTTTCCTGACCTGTATTCGAATTCGGATATATGAAATCGAATTCCCAGCGACCATTCTTATACACCGGCGCCGGAACTTGCAATTTCTTTGTTTCTCCATTAACGATCCGATAACCGCCTCGATCATCTTGGATTGCAGTCTGACTACCGCTCAATTTGACGGTATCATTGATGTTATACGTCGCTCCAACTTTGAGCAAAGTAGACGCCGCATACGCCGTCCCGTGCATCCCCGGCAGCATGGTCAGCACCAGCGCCAGGCACAGCAGCAGGGATAAGATTTTTGTGTGTCTCATTTTTTCCTCCGTTCTTGTCCGTGCCGCTCTGCGGCAGCGAATCGTAAAATCTGACAATGATAATTTACCATCAAATTCCCATAATTGCAAGAGAATGTGACAGATTGGCAAATTAAAAATTATGCGTATCGGGTTTCGTCTGCAAGCCCTGAATCTGACCTCCCTTTGGAAAAAGGGAGGTGGCCAAAGGCCGGAGGGATCGAAACAGAATCTGCGCAAGGCTCTGTTTAAGCTTTATGCAGCCCGGCCGATCCCTCAGTCACAGCCTCGCGGGAGATCGGCTGTGACAGCTCCCTTTCACAAAGGGAGCTTAGAAGCTGCGTTAAGCCGATACCCATATTAAAAAGTGATTTCTTTTGCATATTCAATCAGTCCCGGCGGAAAAAGTCGCGGGTGTAGACCTTTCCCGCCGCGTCGTCCAGCACGGGGTCATAGCGGTTTGCGATGATGCAGCCGCACATGCGCTTGAACGTTTTCAGATCGTTCACCACGAGGCTCCCGAAGAAGGTTGACCCGTCCGCAAGCGTCGGCTCGAAGTCCCCGACGCGCGGGTCCAGGCACACGCCCTTTTTACAAGATGTGATGCTCCGGCCGCTTTCCGGTCATGAGCAGGCTGACCGCGTCTTCGTTCAGGTCGCTGCCGATGACGATGATCGCCCCGCGGTTATCAGGGACAGGTTCGATGTGCAGGCTGCCCTTTGTGGCGTTGAACTGATACCAGCGCCCGCCCTCTTCAAAGAAGCCCTTGACCCGCAGGATCTTGCCGAAGCCCGGGTCTGAAAACAGGCGTTCGGCCTTTTCCTTCAGCTCCTCCCGGTGCAGTCCCAGCTCCAGGAAGGACAGGGACTGGAAGGATGAAACGCCGCCCGCGATGGTCTTGCGATAATCCGCCGCGTACCAGCCGCAGGCCTCCAGGCTCCGATAATCCGCGTCGGTGAGTGTTTCCCAGTCCTTCGCCAGAACACGGCCCGCGGCGCTGCGCGCGCCGATGGCCGTGCAGGCCCGCTCCAGATGGGAGAGGGTCTTTTCGATCCGCGCCGCGTCTGCAAGCTGCGTCCGGCTCAGGATCACGCGCCCCGCGCTCGCCGCCTGGGAGGCGAGATAGAAATCCTCCTCCGGCGTGGTATCCTCCTCCAGCAGCGCGTCCACAACGGTGAGGACGCTGCCGGGCTCAAACCATCTGTCCAGGGGGCTGTCGTTCAGCACGTCAAAATATTCGTCCATGTCAAATACGCCCGAGGGCTCGATCAGAACACGGTCAAAGCCCCGCATGCCCATGGAGATCAGCTTTGTGCGGAAGCGGCGGCGGTGGCAGTCGGCGTCGCAGGCCCCGGCAAGCATTTCGATTTCACAGTGATCGCCCCTGAGTTCGTTCAAAAGCGGCATGTCCACATTAACGGCGCCCCGGTCAAAGACCAGGATGGCAATTCTCCTGCCCTGCCGGAGCATATACTTTGCATAGCGCAGCAAAAACGTCGTTTTCCCGGCGCCCAGAAAGCCGGTGATCAGATCTACCTTTGTCATGGTTTCCCTCTTCCGTTTCCGTTTTGTCTTCACATATTATAAATAGCTTTGTTTCCGATTGCAAGCGTCGGCTGCTTGTGATATGATGATCCTGTCTTCCCGGCAAAAACAGAAAGGGAGAGTGAGAGAGGAGAAATGGATCGAAGCGATATCGTTTATCGAACCTGTGTGGAAATTCTGGAGCGTGAGCTGGTGTGCGCCATGGGCTGTACCGAGCCGATCGCGCTGGCCTACTGTGCGGCGACCGCCCGCTCCGTACTCGGGGCGATCCCGGATCGAATCCGGGTGGAGGCAAGCGGCAACATCATCAAAAACGTCAAGAGCGTCGTTGTCCCCAACACCGGCGGCAGACGCGGCATTGCGGCGGCGGCAGCCATCGGCGTACTTGGCGGCGACGAGAAGGCGGAGCTGGAGGTCATCTCCCGCGTGAGCAGTGATGCCAAGGAGGCGCTGGGGCCGTACCTGGAGGCAACGACGATTGAGGTTGCTCCCTTGGAGTCCGAGAATCTTTTGGACATGATCGTCACCGTATACAAGGGCGATCGCTGCGCGAAGGTGCGCATCGCAAACGAACACACCAACATCGTGTACATGGAGCGCGACGGCGAAGTCCTGCTGGAAAAGGACTGCGCAGGGCCCGAGACGGAGGAGGCGCTGCCGGACTATTCCCTGCTCACGGTGGAGAACATCTACGACTTTGCCTGCACCTGTGATCTGGACGATGTGCGCCCCATTCTTGACAGGCAGATCAGGCTGAACACCGCCATCGCCGAAGAGGGTCTGCGCCGCGACTACGGCGCGAACATCGGCAAGGTGCTGCTCACGACCGGCGACGATCTGCGCACCAAGGCCAAGGCCTGGGCCGCGGCGGGTTCGGACGCGCGCATGAACGGCTCGGAGATGCCGGTGGTCATCTGCTCCGGCAGCGGAAACCAGGGGCTGACCGCGTCCCTGCCCGTCATCGTGTACGCCGAGGGGCTGAACACGGGCAGTGAAAAGCTCTACCGCGCGCTGCTGATTTCAAACCTCATTACCCTGCACTGCAAGTCCAGCATCGGCAGGCTCTCCGCCTACTGCGGCGCGGTCAGCGCGGGCGCGGGCGCCGGGGCAGGCGTCGCGTTCCTGCACGGCGGGGATGAGCGCGTGATCGCCCATACCATCGTCAACTGCCTCGCCATCACCTCCGGCATCGTGTGCGACGGGGCAAAATCCTCCTGTGCCGCCAAGATCGCCACCGCCGTGGAGACGGGCATTTTCGGCTATGACATGTTCCGGCACGGACAGCAGTTCTACGGCGGCGACGGGCTTGTCATGAAGGGCGTGGAAAACTCCATTGCAAGCTTCGGGCGGCTCGGGCGCGTGGGTATGCGCGAGACGGATCAGGAAATCATCCGTATGATGACGGATCAAGTATAAAACGGATAAAAGAGAGGAGCAAAAACAATGAAATTTTTCAAAAGTCTTCCGGGGCGCCTGCTGATTGCCATTGTGGCGGGCATTCTGCTGGGTCTTGTCCTGCCGCGCGGGGCGATGGTCGTGGTGGTCACGGCCAAGTACATCATGGGCCAGATCATCATGTTCTGCGTGCCGCTCATCATCATCGGCTTCATCGCGCCTTCCATCACCAAGCTCGGCGGCAGCGCTACGCGCATGCTGACCGTGGCGGTCGTCCTCGCCTATTGTTCCAGCATTCTCGCGGCCTTCATGTCCATGCTCGCAGGCTACGGCATCATCCCGCACCTGAATATCATCACCAATCCCGAGGGGCTGCGCGAGCTGCCCGCCGTGGCCTTCCAGCTCGACATCCCGCAGATCATGCCGGTCATGTCCGCGCTGGTGTTCTCCATGCTGGTGGGTCTGGCGGTCGTGTGGACGCGCTCGCGCGTGATCTTCAACCTGCTGGGAGAGTTTCAGGATATCGTGCTTGAAATCGTAAAGCGCATCATCATCCCCATCCTCCCCTTCTTCATTGCGTCCACCTTCTGCGGCCTCGCCTGGGAGGGCAGCATCACCCGTCAGCTCCCCATTTTCCTCGTTGTGATCCTGATCGTCATGGTGGGCCACTATATCTGGCTGGCGGTTCTGTACGGCAGCGCGTCCCTCTACTCCGGGCGTGACGGGCGCGAGGTCATCAGCCACTACGGCCCGGCCTACCTCACCGCCGTCGGCACCATGTCCTCCGCCGCGACGCTGGGCGTGGCGCTCGAGTGCGCAAGAAAGAGCAAGAACCTGCGCCGCGACCTGGTGGACTTCGGCATCCCGCTCTTTGCCAACATCCATCTGTGCGGTTCGGTTCTGACCGAGGTCTTCTTCGTCATGACCATTTCCAAGGTGCTCTACGGCAAGCTTCCCCCTGTCGGCAGCATGATCCTCTTCTGCCTGCTGCTGGGCGTGTTCGCCATCGGCGCTCCCGGCGTCCCGGGCGGCACGGTCATGGCCTCCCTGGGTCTCATCACGGGCGTGCTCGGCTTTGACAGCGACGGCACGGCGCTCATGCTCGCCATCTTCGCCCTGCAGGACAGCTTCGGCACCGCCTGCAACGTCACTGGCGACGGCGCGCTGACCCTGTTTCTCACAGGCTATGCCGAGAAGCACGGCATCAAGGAACAGCAAGCCGCAGTCGAGCTGTGAGCCGTTTCCGTGCTTTGCATTGGGATGAGCACTTCGGCATGTAGCCACATAAAACATTACCGCTGTAAAAATATCGCGTTCACGCCGATGCAAGCTTGCTGACTTATTAAAGAACGATATCATGGAGGAACAATTATACATGAAACGGAAAACAACAACAAAGCTGCTGAGTTGTTTGCTCTCGCTGCTCATGGTCGTCGGGCTGCTGTCTGCAATGGGCATTCCGGCATATGCCGCCGGGGCCGCCTGGGATGCGGACCAGACCTTCGACAGTGATTCGATGATACGCGGCGGCGTCACCGTCAGCGACAACATTGAGCTGACGATCAACGAAGGCGTGACGGTGACGGTCTACGGCGGAATCGACGCCAGGGGCAAGACCTTGACGGTCTCCGGCAGTGGTACGCTGATCGTCTATGGCGCCAACGCTTTTATTGGAAACATGACCGTCAATAACGATTACGCTAAAGTCTATGCTTACGGCGGCACAGGCGGCAATGGCGCTGACCGCCCTGATGACATAGATTCTTTTAGCGGCACACCCGGCGGTAATGGCGGCACAGGCGGTACGGCCATTATGGGCAATGTAACTGTCTTCCGCGGTACAGTCACTGTGATCGGCGGAAGAGGCGGCAACGGCGGAAGAGGCGCCGATGTCTACAGCGCGGACACCGGTCATGGTTTTGGTAGAACTGCGGGTGTCGGCGGCAACGGCGGCACAGGCGGTACGGGCATTAAAGGCGATGTTACGGTATTCAGCGGTACGGTCAATGCAACCGGCGGCATCGGTGGAACCGGCGGTGAAGGCGGCTTCGCCTGGGGCGGCACAAACGGCAAGGGCGGCAACGGCGCCAACGGCGGCGTGGCCGTGGATGGCACTGTCACGGTCAACGGCGGTAATGTCTATATGGCCAGCGACAACGGCGGTGAAGGCGGCATTAACGGCAGAGACCCCTATGGTGATAAAATAAAAACGGGCGCAGACGGGAACCTTGGTCGGGCCGTCACAGGCGCCATCGGCAACGACAGCGCGGAAATCAGTGAAAGCAATGATAACGAGCATTGGTCTGTCATTTCCTCCAGTTCCTCCGAAAAGCCGTATGTCCATGTCATTACCTCGGTTTCCGTGACGGAAGTGGTGCTCGACAAGACCTCCGCTGCCGTGGACGAGGGCAGCGCGCTTGCGCTGACGGCTGTCCTCCTCTATGGCCCGGCGAACAATCGCGTGAAGTGGAGCGTTGACTCAGAAGGCGTCGATAAGGTGCTGCTGTATGCCGACGCGGAATGCAGCAACGTAATCGGTTCGGACGAGACGGAAACGCTGAAGGTCTATGTAAAGGGATGTCTGCCGGGCACGGCGAAGGTCACCGTGACCAGCGTTGCGGATAGCAGCCTGTCGGCGACATGCGATATTACCGTCAGGCACATCCACGATTTCAACTACTTCGTCAGCAGCGACGATACCACCATCACAGCGAGGTGCAAGTCAGACCACTGCCCTGAAAAGCAGGGCGATATGCGGTATTCCGAGACGCTTACGATCGTACCGCCGACCGCGCAGCCGGTCTATGACGGAACCGCGTACCCGGCCACATTCGCGGACGGCAAAACCGCTTTCGGTGAATTCACCACGCTGCCCGCCATAGAGTACAGAAGGTACACCGAGCAGGCGGTCTGGAGCCTCGTGGACGCGCCGATCGACGCCGGAAGATACCGGGCCAGCATCACGCTGCAGCCCGCCTCTGATGCTCAAATCATCGCCTGGGTGGAGTATACCATCGACACGGCGGCGATGGATGTCTCTGTCGCGGGCTGGGAGGGTACGTATGACGGCGACGAACACGCCATCACCGTCACAGTCAATGTGCCTGAAGGCACACAGATCGCCTACCGGATAGCGGATTCCGGGGAATATGATCTGACGGAAAATCCAAACTTTACCGATGCTGGCACTCACAAAGTTTATTATCGCGTGACAAATCCCAATTACACCGCCGTCGAGGGCGACGGGACCGTTCAGATCGACAAGGCCACACTGACGGATGTGATGGTGATACCGTTGGGCGACCTGACCTATACAGGTCAGGAACAGACCCAGAAGGTCTTCACGAATGCCAAGTCAGTGAACCGCCAGCCTGTGGCCTTTACCTACAGCAAGACACCGGACGGCCCGTTTGGCGTTATGCCCACTGTCACCAATGTCAGCGACAGCGGCACCTACTACTATATGGCCAGCGCGCCGAACCATCATGACGTCACGGGTTCCTTTACTGTCACGATGCAGAAGTACAAGGTCCCGCAGGTGACCGCTCCGACCCTGTCCACCGTGACATACGATCCGAACCGGACGCTGTCACACATTTCGCTGCCCACGAACTGGGCCTGGGCGAACGACAGTACCGTGCCCACCGTGGAAAACACCGGATACGACGCGGCGCTGACCGTGGACGATGCGAACAACGATTATACCGAAATTGAGGGTTACGATCCCGCGTCCCACTCGGTCACACGTACGCTAAGGCTGACGGTGAACAAGGCAGAGGTTACGCCCCCGGTCATTCTCGGGAAACCCTATACAGGCGAGCGGCAGTTTGCGGATGTATCTGATACCGAATTTTACACAGTCACAAAAAACGAAGGCGGTATAACGGTCGGCCGGTATGATGTGGTGCTGACGCTGAAGGACTCTGCCAATTACAGGTGGACGACCAGCAATGAAGCGTCCATTACGCTGGATTTCCGAATCGAGTATATCATCGTTCCGACCGCCAATCCCGTGACCTACGACCCGAACCAGACTCTGCGTGACGTTCCCCTGGAGTTGGACGAGGCTTATGATAAAGAGGTTTGGGATTGGAAATGGGTGGATCCTTCCATCGTGCCCGTCGTCAATAACACCGGTTACCAGGTGGTGCTGGAAAAGGCATACGATGATGTGATCAGGACCATCAGCCTTACGGTGTACAAGGCGAACCCCACTGTGATCGAGCCCACGAGAAAGGATTTGATCTGCAACGGGCAGGCGCAGGAGCTGGTCAACGCCGGTTCCACCGTCGGCGGCACACTGTATTACGCGGTGACCGACGATAACACGGCTCCCGCTGATACGGCTTATACCACATCCATCCCCACCGGAACCGATGCCGGAACCTATTATGTCTGGTATAAGGTAGTCGGCGACGAAAACTACAACGACACGGAAGCCGCAAATATCACGGTGACAATAACGGATGGGCCGAGCTTCAAGCTCCCGGCGGGACTCGTCGCCATCGGGGACAGCGCCTTTGAGGGCATCCCCGCTGTGAGCGTGGAGATCACAGAAAATGTGGCCTCCATCGGCGCGCGCTCCTTCGCCGACTGCTTAAACCTCACCGCTCTCGTCATCCCCGAGACGGTTCAGAGCATCGACGACACCGCCCTCGAGGGCAGCGAAAACGTCACCGTCTACGGCAAGACAGGCAGCGAGGCCCAGCGCTTCGCCCATGCGGCCGGAATCAAGTTTGTTGACCCGGACGCGCTGTCAGCGAGACCGTGACCTACCAGGCGGCAAAGGCCCCGTGGTGATGCCCTTCGTCGCGTTCAACTGAGTAATCGAAAACCGAAAATGCCTCCGGCAATCCTCGCCATCTTCGCCCTGCAGGACAGCTTCGGCACCGCCTGCAACGTCACCGGTGACGGCGCGCTGACCCTCTTCCTCACCGGCTATGCCGAGAAGCACGGCATCAAGGAGCAGAAAATCACGGTCGATCAGTGACCTTTCCCCAACGCAGCGAAAAGAGACGCCCCGTTTCGAGGCGTCTCTTTTCGTTTGTTCACTTGTGTGGAGATTAGTCCGCAGTCCCCTCCTCCGCGTCGAGCTGGGCTCTGCGCTTTTCCCATCTGGGCAGGAGGTAGTCCTTGTACACAAAGCTCAGGATCGCCGCCGCGGGGATCGAGAGCAGCACGCCGAGGATGCCGAAGAGGTTGCCGAAGACGACGCTCGCCGCCAGGATCAGAAGTCCCGACACGCCGAGAGAGCCGGAGAACAGCTTCGGCTTGAGGATGTAGCCGTCCACCGTCTGCAGCACTGCCGTAAAGGCGAGGAACATGAGCGCGTGTATGGGCTTGACCAGAACCAGGATAAAGCCGCCGAGCGCCGCGCCGATGGCAGGGCCGAAATTCGGCACCAGATTCGTGACGCCCACCACGACGGAGACAAGGCCCACATACTGCATACCGCAGGCCGCCATGAAAACGGCGTTGATCGCGCCGACGATGACCGATTCCAGCAGACTCTGCCCCAGAAAGCGCATCAAGATGCTGTCGCAGCGGCTCAGGAAGCTGAACAGCCACTCGCTTGTCTCCCGCCGCATCAGCGCCCGGATCAGGCGCTTGGTGCCGCGCAGGACCCCGGCCTTGTTCATCAGCAGATAGATGGCGAGGATCAGCGCGATCACGGTCGAGAGGATCTGCTTGCCGGAGTTTGCCGCGCTGCTGAGAAGCCGCCCGGCGTTATCCTTGACGAAATTCTGGATGGCTGTCAGGGCGTTTTGTGACAGGACGCGCAGCTGCTCCTCATTGATCAGGGACTGAATGCCGCTTTTCTCCAGCAGCGTTGTGAAGGTTGCAGCATAGCCCTCAAAGTTTTCCAGGAAGGTTGTGAGGCTCTGTATAAGCTGCGGGATCAGCAGGCCGATCAGCAAAAGCACGGCCAGCAGCCCCGCGAGAAACGCCAGACACACCGACACGATCCAGTACTTGCCGCCCGGATCCTTCTTTCCGAAGAAGCGTTTGTGGAAGAACTTTGCCAGGGGGTTTATCACATAGGCAAAAACAATGCCCAGAAAGATCGCCCGGAAGTTGCCCAGAAAGCCGCCCACTGCAGTCCATACCGCCTGAAAATTGGTCAGCAGGACATAGAACGCGACGCCGATGCAGGCAACCACCGCGCCGTTATACCACTTTTTGTCTGCCAGCTTTTTTAGTCTCATGGTAGTCATCCTCCCCGGGAGATTCTGCCGTAACATCCTATCACATTCTGTCCCTCCGGGCAAGCCAACATTCTGTATTGACGCGTTTTTCAAAATAGCTAAAAAAGAGCATCCCCGTTTTCAAGGTGGGGATGCTCGTTTTCTTTACTTTGCGCGGGCAAGCTTTTTCTGCTTGAGATCTTCCGGGTGAATCGGGTCGAGGCGGCGCATCACCCGCGCATAGAGGATGAGCAGCACAACGTCAGCAAAGAGCCAGGCCGCGGGGTTTGCGTAGCACACGGCGGTGAAGCCGAGGCTTCCCACCAGGCCGAAGGACATGAGTGTGCGGGCAATCAGCTCCGATACGCCCGCCATCATGGCCTGGTTGGAATAGCCCATGCCCTGCAGGCTGTTGCGGAAAATGAAGATCAGCGCAAGCAGGGGGTAAAACGCGCCCGTGATGGTGAGATAGCGCTGCACGTCCTGCAGCAGCATGGTCTCCGACGGACTCACAAAGAGAGTCGCCACGCTGCGCCCGGCGCTGTAGTTGAACAGGAATGCCGCCGCGCAGTACAGCATGGAGGCTGCCACTGTGCTCCAGACACCGCGGCGGATACGCCCGTACTCGCCCGCGCCCAGATTCTGGCCGCAGTAAGTGGCCATGGCGATGCCGCAGGTCTCAAGGGGCGCTGCCACCACGTTGTGCACCTTGGTGGCGGCGGAGACCGCCGCGACTGCCTGGGCGCCCAGGCCGTTGACCGCGCCCTGCAGGATGATGGTGCCCACGGCCGTGATGGAAAACTGCAGGCCCATGGGGATACCGATGGACGCCATGTACAAGATCCGCTTCCAGTCCGGGCGGAGATCATCGTGGTGCAGGTTCAGAACCGGGATCTTCTTTGCCATGTAGACAAGGCAGGCGATGCCGGAGGCGAGCTGGGAGATCACCGTCGCCCAGGCCGCGCCCTCCACGCCCATGTGGAGATACTTCATGAAGAGAATATCCAGCACCACGTTCACCGCCACCGCGCCGATCAGAAAGTGCAGCGGCGTGCGGCTGTCGCCCAGAGAGCGCAGCACCGCGGAGCTCAGATTATAGAGCATCGTGGCGCCGACGCCCATGAAGACGATGAAGATATAGCGATACGCGTCGTCGTAGATTTCCGCCGGGGTGTTCATCAGGCGCAGCAGATCGTCCGTCCAGAAATAGCAGATCAGACGGATGACCGCCGTGATGCCGAAGCCCAGCCACACGAGCTGCGCCGTGCGCCGGCGCACACTCTCCATGTCCCCTGCGCCGTAGCTCTGTGCGATGGGGATGGCGAGACCCGAGCAGCTGCCCGTGGCAAAGCCCAGGATCAGGAAGTTCAGCGCACCCGTTGCGCCCACGGCAGCAAAGGCGTTCAGGCCCAGGATGCGGCCCACCAGTATGCTGTCGGCAATGTTGTAGAATTGCTGAAACAGGTTGCCGATCAGAAGCGGCGCGCAGAAGCGCAGGATGCTTTTCAGCGGCGAGCCTGTGGTCATTTCGTTTGTCATAGAGAATTCCTACTTTCCAAAGCCGAGGATTAGGGCATGCTCTGTATCTGCTGCCCCCGACTTTTGAGCCCATATTTTAGTCCTCCGCCCGGAAAATGCAAGAGGTAATCTGCCCAAAGTTTTGTGCATGACACACAAGCGGGATGGGTCAATTTTGTAGGAATAAACGAAAATTTGCATTTTGACTTCCAGAACTGCCCAGAAACCGGGCATTGGAATCCGGGCTTCGCTGTGCTATACTGAGTGAAAAAACGGGAGGTTACAGCTATGGACAGGCTTGAACAGATACAGTTTTTGAACGATATTCTTCTGGAGGAGATGCCCCGATACCGGCAGGAAGCCGAGAGGATTCCTCAGGATCCGGAGAGCCGGCGCTATCTTCTGCGCTGCCTGATGAACGTGCGGGAGCCGATGGCGCTGTCGGAGAAATTCATCCGCGCGCAGGATGCGCTTCTGAGCCGTGAGCGCGAGGAAAAGGGCGTTGTCCATGTGTCGGAGCTGCCCACCGTCCCCGGTGACGACCGCCTCATCCTCTGGCAAGGGGACATCACCCGCCTCGACGCCGACGCCATTGTGAACGCGGCAAACGCCGCGCTGCTGGGCTGCTTTCGTCCCGGGCACAACTGCATTGACAACGTGATCCACTCCGCGGCGGGGCTCCAATTGCGGGAGGAATGCGCCGCCCTCATGCGCGCCCAAGGACATGAGGAACCCACCGGGCAGGCAAAGCTCACCGGCGGGTATAATCTTCCTGCGCGCCATGTGCTGCACACTGTGGGGCCCATCATCACAGGCCCCCTGACGGATCGGGACCGGAGGCTGCTCTCCTCCTGCTACCGCTCCTGTCTGGAGCTTGCCGCTGAGAACGGTCTCAGGAGCGTGGCCTTCTGCTGCATTTCCACCGGGGTCTTCCGCTTCCCCAAGGACGAGGCGGCAAAAATCGCCGTGGAGACGGTGCGGGCATTTCTGCGCACGGACAAGACGCTTGAACGGGTCGTCTTCTGCGTTCACGGAGACGAGAACAGGCGGCTCTATGAGGCGCTGCTGTATTGAGGGTCGGGAAACGAAAACGCAGGCCGTGTCCGGTCTGCGTTTTTCTTATTGCATTCTGTAAGTACGGATGTATTTTTCCGGCTCCGCGCCGCTTTTCAGGTAGCGCAGCAGGATCTCGGCGCAGGCGTGGCTGTCGCTGTCGGCCCGGTGGTGGTTCAGGTCAATGCCGTAATAATCGCACAGGTCGTTTAGCTTGTGGCTGATCCCGGGCAGAAGACTGCGCCCCATGACCACGGTGCAAAGCCCCCTGACTGCGGGCACCCAGTCGATGCCGTAATCGCAGAGGCAGCGGCGCAGGACGCCCGTATCGAAGCCTGCGTTGTGCGCGACGAGGACGCCGGAGGACATGATCGGCTCGATCTGCTCCCAGAGCTTCGGGAAACTCGGCGCGCCGGCGACAGACTCGGCGCTGATGCCGGTGAGCTGGGTGTTGAACCAGTCAAAGGGCTGCTCGGGATCGACCAGGGAGTAAAACTCCTCCACGATCTCGCCGTCCTCGATAACGCTGATGCCGATGGCGCTCATGCGGCTGTTGTATCGGTTGGGGGTCTCCACATCGAAAGCGATATATCTCATGTTTTCCTCTCTATTTAGCTTTCCGCGAAGCGCTCTCGCGCCTGGAAGGTTTTGCATATGGCGCTGTAATTCCCGAAAACCGTCAGCTTGTCCCCGACGGCAAAAACCGTGTCCGCCCCGGCGGGAGCCGCCTTTTTTCCGCTGTGCTCCACCAGCATGACAAGGATGCCGGTGTCGGTTTTCAGCCCCGTTTTTGACAGCGGCAGATCCCGAAAGCGCTCGGGAATGACGTTCAGATGCACGACTGCGATGGAGTCGCTGCCGATATGATCGAGCAGCAGAACCGTATTGTGAGACGCATCGTGCCCGATCAGGCGGTCGGCCACCTTCTCAAGCTGCCTGTCCGCCCAGGTGCGGATACGCGGAACCCGCATCAGAACGACAATCAGGGCGACAATGCCCGCCAGAATCAAAACGCTGAAATAATAATGCTCCGCCTGGCTGAGCTTGAAGGTAAGAAAGACATTGATAAAGGCGGAGACAATGGTGATGTTGAACACATAGCCGAAGAGCATCGTCACCCGGGCAAGCGTCCGGCGTTGGCGGTTGGAGAGGAACATCTCGCTCTCGCGGGTCGTAAAGCCCGTTCCGGTCAGCAGGGAGATCACCTGAAAGCGCGCCTTCTCTCCGGGCAGCCCGGTAAAGCGGAAGAGAATGGTAAACAGTTCCGTAATGATCCAGTAGACCAGGATAATCAGGGCAAACAGGATCAGATCCAGGTAGATGTCCATGGTGTCCCTCCTTGCTGCTTTCTGCGTTCTTATGGCGATTCTACCATAAAAAGGGCTTCCGTTCAACATGGGAACGGGTGTTTGCGGAACAGAACTTGTAAATTTCAGCACGATCCGTTACAATACGGAAAACAAACAAAAGAAAGGACGCGCCGCTTTGTCTGCCTTCACACCCATGCTCGCCGGAAATCTCTGTTCCTTTGTCGCCGCCTGCTTCACGCTCATGAGTGCCTGGAGCCGGGATCGAAAGCGCATCTATCTCTATCAGGCCGCCCAGTGCTTCATTCTGGCGATCGCAAACGTCTTCTTTGCCTCCGTCAGCGGGACGACCACCTTTCTCCTGTGCGCGGCGCGAAACTGTCTTGTTGCCTGGGATCGCTTCACCCCGAGGCGCTGCGCGCTGTTTGTGGCGAGCGTGGCCGCACTCGGGATTCTCTCCAATAACCGCGGCGTCGTGGGGCTGATCCCGGTGGTCACCACCGCCATTTATACGGTGGCCTGTCTCTATGTGAAAAGCAGCCGGGCCATCAAACTCAACCTCATCCTAAACCTCGCCCTCTGGACGGTGTACGATCTCTTCATCGGCGACTATGTCTCCGCCGGGGTGGACTCCGTCTCTGCCGGGACGGCGCTGGTTTCGATCTTTCGGGAGAGCAAAACGGACAGTCCTTGATCGTTTCAGGACTGTCCGTTTTTCGTTATGCCCAGGTGCCGCTGCGGAAGATGGGGGCGGTGCTGCCGTCGGCGCGAACGCCGTCGATTGAGAGGTCGTCGCTGCCGACCATAAAGTCCACGTGGATGATGGAGTCGTTGATGCCGCGCGCCTGCGCTTCGGCCATGGTGAGATCGTCCCCGTCCGGCAGTACCTCCTTGAAGCCTTCGCCCAGGGCGACATGGCAGCAGGCGTTTTCGTCAAAGAGGGTGTTATAAAACAGGAAGCCGCAGCGGTTGACCGGGCTCTCCTTCGGTACCAGGGCAACCTCGCCCAGCATGTTGGAGCAGGCGTCCATGGCGAGCATCTTTTCCAGCAGCGCCTGTCCCTTCTCCGCCTTGCAGGAAACGGCCCTGCCGTTTTCAAAGGTGATGGAGAAGTTTTCGATGAGCTGGCTGTTCCAGGACAGAGGCTTTGTAGCCACAAGCGTTCCGCCGCAGCGGCCCGCCATCGGGGAGGTGAAGATTTCCTCCGTCGGCATATTGGGGATGTAGGATGCGCCGTTTCGGGCGTTGACGGTCGCGGCCCCTTCCCAGCTTGCGTCAGGGATCAGCTCGACGTGAAAATCAGTGCCGTTGGCGCTGTGATAGCGAAGCTCGGTAAAATGCTGGGCATTGAGCCAGGCGGCCTTTTCGGCGATGAAATCCGTGTGGGCCTTCCAGGCTGCGACGGGATCGTTCACCCCGTCAATGCGCACGGTTTTCAGCACCGCGTCCCAGAGCTTGTTCATGGCCTGCTCGGCGCTGTCCTCCGGAAAGCACTTCTTCGCCCATTTTTCCGAGGGGAGGGCTGCGATGCACCACTGGTGCTTGCACTCGATGGCGTCCCGATAGGGCTTGAGCACACGCACGCGGCTCTGCCGCACGGCGGAGAGCTTTTCCGGGGAAATGCCGGCCATGGCGTCCGGGTCTTCGGATTCCACGAAAATGCGGCACGGGAAGTCCACGGTCATCTGTCTGGCCTTGGCCTCCTCCCATTCCAGCACCTCGGAGAGCGTCTCCTGCGCGGCATACTGAAAGTGCAGGCGCGAGATGCTGTCGCTCTGCCAGTCGAGATCGACCCGTTTTGCCCCGGCCCTGTAGCATTCCTCCGCAAGCAGGGCGGCAAACTCCGCCTGATCCACGGCGATATTCAGCAGCACGGTCTGACCGGGCTGTACGTTCGCGCCGGAGCGCACGATGAGGCGGGCATAGCTCTGCAAAATTTCCTGTGTAACTTTCAAGTTTTTTCTCCTTTATCAATATAGATGTCCATATTTTACCCCAGCCCGGACAGAATAGCAAGGGCAGATCGTTTTTCAGCCTTGACAGGCTTTGACATTTCCTTTAAAATACTGCACATATTGACATATGATAAGGAGACTATCGTTTATGGACAATTCACGCGCACAGTGGAGCAGCCGCCTCGGCTTCGTCCTCGCTGCCGCTGGCTCGGCCATCGGGCTCGGCAACATCTGGAAATTCCCCGGCAGAGCCTATGAGGGCGGCGGCGGGATCTATCTGCTGATCTACCTTGCCATGGTCGTCTTCTTCGGTGTCCCCCTGATGCTGACAGAGCTCTCCATCGGCAGAGCCAGCCAGTCCAACGTCGTCGGCGCTTTCCGGAAGCTGGGGCACAAGGGCTGGTCCTGGGTCGGCTGGGTCGGCGTGCTGGGCGCTTTCATCATCACCTGCTACTACTCCCATGTCGGCGGCTGGGTGCTGCGCTATGTGGTCGGCTACGCGGCAGAGGCCCCGGCGATCTACGCCGATCCCCTCGGTTATTTCTATGCGACGCTCGGCCTCGGCGCGGACGGCGCGACCTTCTTCCCCTGGGTGGCGATCCTGTTTGCGGGGCTCTTTATGGCCTGCAACGCCGTGGTCATCATCCGCGGCGTGGAAAGCGGCATTGAAAGCTTCAACAAGATCGGCATGCCCGCGCTGTTTGTGATCCTCGTGATCCTGCTGGTTCGCTCCGTGACGCTGCCCGGCGCCGAGGACGGCCTGCGCTACATGTTCTCCTTTGATTTCAGCAAGCTGAGCTTTGAAACCGTGCTCTCCGCGCTCGGTCAGGCCTTCTATTCCCTCTCCATCGGCATGGCGATCCTGATCACCTACGGTTCCTATCTGCCGAAGACGGAGAATCTCTCCAAAAACACCGCGCTCATCTGCGCGATGGACACGATGGTCGCCTTCCTTGCGGGCTTCATCATCGTCCCCGCGGTGTTCGCCACCCTCGGCGCCGACCATGTGGGCAAGGGCGGCGGCTTCGCGTTTGTCTCCCTTGCCGGTGTGTTTGAGAAGATGCCCGGCGGGCGTCTTTTCGGCGTACTGTTCTATCTGCTGCTCCTGTTCGCGGCGCTCACCTCCTGCATCTCTCTGATTGAGGGCATCGTCGCTTTCCTGACGGAGCACTTCGGCTGGGAGAGAAAGCGCACCACCATCATTACCTGCGCGGTCATGTTCCTGATCGGCTGCCTCTACACCTGCACCCAGGCGGCCTACCCCCTCAAGGGCATCTGGGTCGACGCTGTCAACGGCGTCAGCTTCCCGCCCTTCTGCGACGCGATGGAGTATTTCACCGACCGCCTGATGATCCCGATCTGTGCGCTGGGCTGCTGCCTGTTTGCGGGCTGGGCCTGGAAGCCGGAGAGCGTCGTCCGCGAGGTGGAGCAGGGCGGCGTACGCTTCGGTCTCAAGCGCGTTTACGCGGTTCTCATCAAGTACATCGCCCCGCTTGCGATCCTGCTGATCCTGGTGCTGAGCGTCGTGGGCGGCAAGACCTTCAGCTGACCCCCCATAGACTCTAAACAAAACGAGCGCCGAAACCGTGAAAGACCGGCTTCGGCGCTCGTTTTATTCGTTTGATGGATATTCTGTCCTGCGTGTCATTCTAAACGTAAGCGAAGAATCTTTGAGAAAAATGCAAAAATGTTAAGGGTTGAATCGTTATCGTTTGATTATATCTTGTACTTTTCCGCGTACTGGGCGTAGAGCTTGTCAAAATTGTGGGAGTGCAGTTCCTTGAGGTTGATGATATAGTCATGGGTCTTATACTCATCCTTGTTGAGTTCGATCATGGCGATGGCAATGTTGGAGCAGTGATCCGCAACGCGCTCAAAGTTTGTCAGCAAATCGTTGAACACAAAGCCGATCTGCAGTGAGCACACGCCCTTTTGCAGACGGTCGATGTGTCGCAGCTTGAGCTCGTCGCAAAGCACGTCCACATGCTCCTCCAGCGGCTCGACCATGTATGCCTTGTTCAGATTTTCCTCGATAAAGGCGGAGAAAGCCAGCTCCAGGATCTCGTTCACCGCGGCGGTCAGCACGTCCATCTCGTGGTCGCCGCTTTCGGAGAAGGATATCTTCTTGTCGTGCTTCTCCTGGGCTACCTGGCGGATGTTCATGGCGTGGTCGCTGATACGCTCAAAATCGCTGAGGGTGTGGAGGTATTCGGAAACATGCTCGTTTTCGCGGGGACTTAGCTCGGATTGGTTCAGCTTCATGAGATAGGTGCCGATCTTGTCCTCATAGCGGTCGACCAGATCCTCGTCCTGCTCCACCTTTTTGGCGAGATCCTCATTATAATCATAGAGCAGAAGCATGGCGTCCTTGATATTCTCGTGCGCCTTTCTGGCCATGGCGTTGATGGTCATGCGGCTCTGCTCCACGGCGAGGGCCGGGTGCTTGAGAAAGCGTTCGTCCAGGCGGTCGAAGTCCGCGTTGGCCTCGCGCTCCTGGCTGCTCTCCTTGATCATGGCATTGAGGATCTTTTCAATGGAACCGATAAAGGGCAGCAGCACCACGGCGCAGATCACGCGGTAAATGGTGTTGACCGCCGCGATATTGAAGGGGTTCATGACCATGGCCTTGATGGGGAAGTCAAAGATCGCGTCGGCGATATAATAGACCGCGGCGCAGAAGATTGCACCGAGCCCCTGGATCACGAGATAGGCGAAGGCTGTGCGGCGGCCGTTGGTACGCGCCCCGAGGGCGGAGAGCAGAACCGGCACCGCAGCGCCGACGCTGATACCGAGCAGGATCGGAAAGCCCTCGGTAAATCTGATGGCTCCGGTCACGGAGAGAGCCTGCAGGATACCGACAGCGGCAGACGCGCTCTGCAGTACGGCGGTGAAGGCCGCGCCCACGAGGATGCCGAGGATGGGGTTTGAGAAGGCGGTCATAAAGCGGATGAAGGCCGGGCTGTCCTTGAGGGGTGCGACCGCGCCGCTCATGGCCTGCATGCCGAACATCAGCACCGCAAAGCCCAGCAGGATATCGCCGATGTGCTGGCGGCTCTGTTTTTTTGAGAACATGCGCAGCACGATGCCGATGACCGCGACAATGGCGCTGATGCTGGAGGTGGAGAGAAGCGACACCAGTCCCCCGCTGCCGTTCACATAGGAAAGACAGATGATCCAGCCGGTGACGCTGGTGCCGACGATGGCGCCCATGATGACCGCGATGGCCTGGCGCACCTTCATCATGCCGGAGTTGACAAAGCCGACCACCATTACCGAGGTTGCGGAGGAGGACTGAATGACCGCGGTGACGCCGGCGCCGAGCAGCATGCCCTTGAGCGGTGTGCCGGAGAGTTTATACAGGATCAGCTCCAGCTTGCTGCCGGCGACCTTTTTGAGCCCGTCCCCCATCAGCGACATGCCGAAGAGAAACAGGGCCACACCGCCGAGCAGTGATATCAGATTGGAAATTCCCATGTTTTTCTCCTAAAAAGAAATTTTTATATGGATACAAGTATATCTTACCATGCTGAAATGTTCACAGTCAATTCACATTTTCTCCGAATTTCCAATTGTATACAAGCGAATGAAGCCGATTATTCTTCTATTTTGAACAAGCGCCGGCCGTTTTTCATGGCAGCTTCAGCGGCCTGCCGCGCCGTGCAGCCCTTGACCTCCGCGATTTTCTCCACGATATACGGGAGGTTTCGGGAGTCGTTGCGTTTTCCCCTGCGCGGCACAGGGCTGAGATAGGGGCTGTCCGTCTCGATCAGGATGCGGTCCATGGAGCACATTTCCAGCACCTCCAGCGCTTTGCGCGCGTTTTTGTAGGTGATGGGCCCGTCAAAGCCCAGATACCAGCCGCGCTTCAAAAGCTCCTTCGCCATCTCGGCAGAGCCGGAATAGCAGTGGAATACGCCCCTAAGCGTCGGATAGCGGCTGACGATTTCCAGGCTGTCCCCGTGGGCTTCCCGGTCATGGACAATGATGGGCAGATCCTTGCGCAGCGCAAGCTCGATCTGGCGGATAAAGAGTTCCTTCTGTTCCTGCTTATGCGTGTCGTCCCAGTAATAGTCGAGGCCGATCTCCCCGATGGCAACGCAGCTTTTGTGCGTACAGAGCTCTTCGATGCGCTCATAATCACCCGGCTCCATGCCGCCGAGTTCTTCCGGATGGATACCGACGGCAGCGTATACATGGCTCCAGCGCTCCGCAAGCGCCAGCGCCCGCTCGCTGCTTTTTCTGTCACAGCCGGGATTGACCACAAGGGTCACGCCCTCTGCGGGCAGATTCGCCAAAAGCGTCTCCCGGTCAGCGTCAAAGGCTTCGTCGTCGTAGTGCGCGTGGGTGTCAAAATACATGGCTGCATCCCCCTTTTCCCGCCTATACTACCCTGTCGGGCCGCAATTTTCAAGCATTTTGCTTGACGCTGTCTTCCGTCCCGTGTAAAATAGCTATACTATTTTTTCACCGGAGGCCGTTCATGTCGGTTCGTAAGAAGAGACGCAAAGTCTCGGTTTTTTCTGTTATCCTGTTGATCCTTTTGCTGATAATTGCCCTGGGGCTTGCGCTGCTGCGCCCGAAGGGCGATCCCGCCCGGGCGCTGAACGCACAGATCGAGGGGCAGATTCCCGTTGAAAACGCGGCGCTCTCCGGTGTTGACGCGGCGATCGCCCAGGCTGCCGCGCGCTGCTTCTCCGTGGAGTACGGCCCCTTTACCCGCGGACTTCTCAGCGCGCAGGGCAGCGTCAACGTCACGGCTCTGGACGAGGGGCTTCTGACAAACGGGCTTGCGGGCGACATGCAGGCGCTGCTCGGCGAGCGCGCAGCCGCTGCAAAACGCAGCGCGGAGCTCTATGAGGCAGACGGCACGATCCTGCCCGCCCTGTGCGAGACGCTTTACGCGGCCGCCATGGAAGCGCGCCTGTCCCATGCGGAGGATTACTGCAGCACGACAAGCTTCCCGGTCTCCATGCGTTTTAGAAGCGGGGAATGGACGCTTGAAAACGCGGAGAGCCTCTTTGCCGCGATCGCCAAAGCGCCGCCCGCCCGTCCCGGCTTTGCGGAGGCTGTCGCCGCGCTTGAGCCCGTGCGTCTGCACTATGCCATTGCACGCAACGCCCCGAGTCCTGTCCCCGACCCTACCTGCTACGGGGAGACGGACGATCCGCAGGTGATCGCCGCGCTGCTGGAAACCGAGACGGCAAAGCGGCTCATCGACGGGCAGAAGCTGGACTTTGACCCGAACCGCGACATGCTCGGGCGCAGCATCTATTATTATCTGGACGAGACCATCCTGGCCCTCGTCTGGCAGGATGATGAGCACGGCGCGCTCGGCACCTTCGCCGAGGTCATTGTGGCCGACGCAAGTCAGCTTCGCCGCAAGCTGGCGGACGACACCTTCGGCACCCTGCAATATTATTACCCCAGCGACTTTGCCGCGCAGACCAACGCCGTCGTCGCCGGCAGCGGCGACTTCTACAACAGCGGACGCCCGGACTACGGTCTCTATGTATACGACGGGCAGCTCATGCGCAGCAATCTGCACGACGGGCAGAGCTGCTTTTTCACCGACAAGGGCGACATGCTCTTTATCTACGAAAACCAGTTTGAGAGCGAGGAAGAAGTTCAGCGCTTCATTGACGAAAACCATGTCATGTTCTCCCTGAGCTTCGGCCCGGTACTCATTGACCACGGGGAGGATGTGACCCCCTACGACTATATCATCGGTGAAGTGCGGGACACCTACGCCCGCTGTGCCGTGGGTCAGCTCGGTGAGCGGCACTATCTGATGATGACCATTAACTGCGAGTCCCCCGACCACTATGTCTATGTCACGCTGCGGCAGGCGGCGGACTCCATGATCGCCCACGGCTGCATCAATGCCTACACCCTTGACGGCGGGCAAACCGGCAGCATCCTCATCGGCGGCCAGCTCATCAACCCCGTGCAGTTCGGCGTGGAGCGGGAGATGAGCGATATCTACTACTTCGCCACGGCTCTGCCGAACGCCTGAGGGGCCGGCTTGCAAAGATTTTTACGCTGTGGTAGAATAATTTGATTCTGACATTCTGGAGTGCTTTACCATGCAAATGCTCAAAAACGAATGGAGCGACATCCGCTGGCGCAGATTCCTCGGCTTCTGCGCGGGCGCGATGGTGCTGTTTTATATGGTCTGTCCCGTGGCCCCGCTGCGCTGGGCGGATCTCTACGCCTCCTACGGCAAGACCTTCATCATCGCCTTCGCCGCCATCTACTTCTTCCGCGCAAGGCTCGACGGTGTGCTGGAGGTCAAGCTGGTCATCTACTATACGATCTGGGTATTCCTGACCCGGCTTTTCAACACCGACCTCTATCTGCAAAACGAGCTGGATCTGGTCATCAGCCGCATCCTCTGCTGCGTGATCCTGCCGGTCGGGCTCCTGCTGGAAGAAAAAGAGCGGCGCGTCATGCTGGATATCGTGATCGCCGTGAGCGGCGCCTTTTACTTTGTCACGGCGCTTCTCGGTCTCTATGCCTGCATCTTCGGCGTCTACTTCTACATCCCGCCGGAGCATGTGGTTTTCGGGCTGGACAACCATTTCTACGGCAACACCTATGTGCGCATCGTCGCCTGGGAGACCACCCGCACCATCTCCGCCGTGTGGTTCTACCTCTGCTGGTGCATGATGATCTATGAATTCTTCAATTGCAAAAACAAGCTCTGGCGCATTCCGATCTGCATTGCCCTTTTTGTCTTCCACCTGGCGATGGCCTTCTGCATGACGCGCAGCATTCTGCTCGCGGCGAGCGTCAATGCCGCGATGCTGGCAATCCTGCTCGGCATGCGGTACATCCGTTCGGACAAGCCTTCGATCCGCATTGCCCTGATCGCCCTGCTTGCGGCGGCAGCGCTGCTGCTGTGCTACAAGAGCTTTGAGTGGCTGCGCCTCGGCACTGCCCGCGTCTACGAGGCCATGGACGTGCAGATCGAGCGCACCTCCGACCAGTTTATGGACATTGACGTGGCCGGCGAGGACGGGCTGAATTTCAGCGACAGCCGCGACATGAAGGAGACGGTCTCCTCCGGCTCCAACCGTTTCGGCGTCTGGGCCGCCGCCATCCCCGCCATCCGGGATGAGCCGCTGCGCCTGCTGATCGGAAAATACAGCGCGAAGCTCATGGACGGCCCGCACCGATACCAGGTGGGTCCCTTCTGGCACATGCACAATTATCTGCTGCAGGTGCTGATGCTGACGGGTCTGATCGGCTTTCTGCTGGTGCTGGCCTTCAGCGTACTGCTGGTTTGGCGGATGATCCGGCTTTTCTTCTCCTCCCATCCCGGCGCGACGGCGGCAGTCAAAAGCCTGACCCTGCCGGTGAGCGGCATTCTGATCTACGGCATGCTGGAGACGGTGATCTTCACCGCTTCGGCGGACGAGCGCGCGCTGACCGATTTCCGGGAGCTTTTCTTCTTTCTTCTGGCGGGCGTTGTGCTCGCATACTCCTATGAGCTGGAGCCGTCAGGGTCGTTTCACAAAAATGATTGGGCAACACCGCACAATACGCCTGCGGCATCTTCCGGAAAATTTGAGCCCTGATTTCGTCACTTTTTCTTGAGGTACACAAAGTACATCTGCGAAAAAGTGCCATCATCAGAACTCAGATTTTCTCGGAATCTGCTCTTGCCGCATTGTGCGGTATTGCCCTTGAGGCATTTTTGCCAAACGAGAGGGGTTTGCAGCCCGCTGCGCGCACTCGCTTGCGGGAGACGCTCGCACACTTGCAGGCTGAGAAGAGTTTTTTCCAAGGTACACGCCCCCGGAAAAAACGGATTTGAATTTATTTTTCGCCTTGCGAGGCGAAAAATAAAAGGCGTTCCCCCTCTGAACTCCCCCTACGGGGAATTTGTGAAACGACCTTAATCTGTCTGTTTTCTCCTATTGCTTATTTTATAACAGCATGTTATTATTTATTATGTATGATTACCTTTTGGGAGTGATCTCTTATGGCAAAGCCCGTCGTCATTACGGTTGACAGCACCTGTGATCTTTCACGGGAAATAACAGAACGATTCGATATCCGCGTGATCCCCCTCACAATTCTGCTGGGAGAAGACAGCTTTCTGGACGGTGTGGATTTCACGGCGGATGATATCTATGCGCGTTACCGTAAGGACGGGACACTTCCGAAGACTTCCGCGCCCGGCATCCAGCAGTTCACGGACTTCTTCACACCGATTCTGGAGAGCGGCTCTGAGATCGTCCACCTCGACATCAGCTCCGAGCTTTCCAGCTCCTACAATAACGCCTGCATCGCCGCGTCCGAACTGGAGGGCGTTTATGTCGTGGACAGCCGCGCCCTCGGCACCGGTCTGGGACTTCTGGCAATTGAGGGCGCCGAATGCCGTGACCGCGGCATGTCCGCCGCCGAAATCGCCGGGCATCTGTTAAGTCTGGTTGAAAAGGTCGACACCAGCTTTGTGCTCAACACGCTGGAATTCATGTGGAAGGGCGGGCGCTGCTCCGGCGTCACCGCGCTGGGCGCGAACCTGCTGCGCCTCAAGCCCGCGCTGGAGATGCGCGACGGGAAGCTCAGCGTCTACAAAAAGTATCGCGGCAATATCCAGTCGGTTTACCGCCAGTATATCCGGGAGCGCCTGGCCTCGGCAGAGGTTCGGCCCAACCATGTGTTCGTCTACGACTCCGGCGAGATTCCGGAGGAGATGATCCGGGAACTGACCGACATCGTGCGCGAGGCCGTCCCCGGCGCTGAGGTGCATAACTCCAAGGCGGGATGTACCGTGACCTCGCACTGCGGGCCGCAGACCGTGGGCCTGATGTTTATCAACCGATAGGGAGGCGCAGAGTATGCTGGATCCCAAGGATGTAGACAGAGTCTCCGATGAAGACTGGGAACAGTTCAAAAAGGACGCTGTCAAGGATGAGCTTTACTATAACGGCCCCGGCGACCTGCTGGACACGGCGGAGGGGCGCGCGAAGTTCTGCCGTCTGAACAAGACGAGCGTCTTTCGCAAGCCGGATCCGGACTACCCCGGATATAAAATCTGGGTCTTCAACAACCAGGGTGAGGGTATGGTCATCAAAAAGCGCAGCCATGTAGACCCCAGCCTGATGGAAGACGTTGAATACGACGCGGAGGGCAAGGAGATCAGCCGCTCATACGAGCCGGCATAACCCCTTCCACCGCTGAAGCGGCCCCCAAACACCGCATGCGCGGCTGGTGGAGGCGAGTTCACAAAACACCCCTGACCGGAACGGTCAGGGGTGTTTGTTGCTTTAAATGGATCAAATGACAATCGCGTTCTTGGGGCAGACGTCGGCGCAGGTGCCGCAGGCGACACACTTGTCCTCGTCGAGCTTCCAGACCTTCTCCTTGCGGTCGACGGTCAGGGCTTCGCCAGGGCATTTGCGGGCGCAGATGGTGCAGTAGACGCACTTGTTGGGATCCTGGGCCGGCTTGCCGTCCCCTCTCGCCTGGACGGCGGGGGCCGTCTCGGCAGCCGGAACTGCGGCGGGTGCGTCCGCTTTCTTCGCCGCGGCTGCAGGCGCGGCTGCGGCGGGCTTGGGAGCAGGCTTCTTCACGGCCTTCTTGACGAAGGTGCCGGAGACGATCAGGTCGCCCTCTTCAATGCCGATCATGTGGTAGTCCTGCGTCAGTTCGATGGAGTGGCGGGTGCAGAAATCGGCGCAGGTGCTGCAGAAGGTGCAGGAGCCGAGGTCAAAGCTGCGGGTGATGACGTCGTCCCCGTCCTCGTTCTTCACACTGGCGTGGGTGATGGCTCCGCCGGCGCAGACGCGCTCACACATGTTGCAGTTGATGCAGGTCTCCGGATGGAAGACGATGCGGCCGCGGTAGTTCGGCGCCGCCTCGCTCGGCGTGAAGGGGTAGTTATTGCAGCTGGGCTTACTGAAGAGCTTGGTGACAGCTTCTTTGACAAACGGGAAATCCATTACATCTGCCCCCTCTTCTCCTTGAGTATTTCGGTCGCCTTGACAAGACCGTCGATGATGGCCTCCGGCTTTGGCGCGCAGCCGGCGATGTCCACGTCCACATGCACATACTGGCTCAGCGGCGCGCAGACGGAATAGCTGCCCTTGAAGACGTTGCCCGACTGCGGGCAGGAGCCCATGGTAACAATGCACCGGGGCTCCGGAACCTGGGAAATAGCGCTGAGCACACGGTTGAGGCTCTGCTTGGTGACAGGGCCGGTGACGACGACGATGTCCGCCTGACGGGGGCTGCCCGCGAGCTTGAAGCCCAGGCGCTCCACATCGTAGCGGGGCGTCAGCACGGCGACAAGCTCGATATCGCAGCCGTTGCAGGAGCCGCTGTTGATATGAAACAGCCAGGGGGATTTTGCGGTGCTCTCCGCGATCAGTTTCTTAAACATAGGGCTCCCTCCTTACAGACCGTACCACGCGAGCACAAGGCTTAAGAGCGCAAGGCCGGAGACAACAGTCCAGTAGTATTTGAATACCTGTTCGATCTTGAGTCGCGCGGTGACCGCGTGGACAAAGGAGATAAACAGGGCGGTGGCGATCACGCAGAGCGCGAAGACGAGGATCCCGTCAATGGCGACAACGCCGGTGCCGACGCCGCCGAAGAAGAGGGCGACAAAGAGGCTCGTGAGCGTGAGGATCTTGACGGCGTGGCTGAGCTTGAAAACCGCAAGGGGCGCGCCGCTGTATTCGGCATGCATGCCTTCGCAGATCTCGGTCTCGGCCTCGGCGGTGTCAAAGGGGTGGCTGCCGGTCTCGCCGGGGATGACCATGGCAAATGCGACGGCGGCGGGGATCATGCTGAGCTTCGTGATGAGGCTGCCGTTTTGCACCTGATAGGCGGCAATCTCACTCATGGAGAAGCACAGGCCCGTGCCCAGGGCGTTGCCGACGGTTTTCGCCACAGCCAGCAGGACGAGTACCAGCGGCAGCTCGCAGGAGATGATGGTGACCATTTCACGGCTGAGGCCGACGCCCGCGTAAGGGGAGCCGGAGGCCGCCGCGCCGAGGATCGCGGCCAGGGCCGGGATCAGCAGCAGATAGAGGATGACGATGATATCCGCCATGCCGGTGAAGGCGCTGAAGCCGTGAATGGGGATGAAGAGCTGGATCACCACCAGCGCGGCAAGACCGACCAGCGGGGCGACCAGGAAGGTGGTGCGCTCTGCCGCGGCAGGGACGATGGTCTCCTTGCCGCAGAGCTTGAAGAAATCGTAGAAGGGCTGGAGGATCGGGGGGCCGACCCTCTTCTGCATTCTGGCAACGAGCTTGCGGTCAATGCCGGTGAGAAGCATGCCGCAGACGAAGCAGAACAGGAAGCCGGGGAATATGAGGATGTAGCCCAAATACTGCAGGCCGTTGAGGAAAATGTTTGCTGTCATATCTCCCACCTCCTTAAAGCACGATCATCATGTAGACGATCGCAAGGGCCAGGGCGACCACTGCCCAGAGGGCGTAGTCGTTCACGATGCCGCTGTGCAGATTGTGCATGAAGTCGAAGTAGTGTCTCCAGTTGTGCTTGAAGCCCCAGAAGAGGTCTCCGCCGCCGACCTGGGAGTACACATTCTGTTCGCCGCCGTAGAAGAGCTGGTACTTGGTCTCCACGTTCTCGCTCTCGTTCTCGCTGACGCGGTCATACTTGCCGGCGACGGCGACGATGGTCAGGGCGAGCAGCGCGATGCAGAGGATGAGCAGCCAGTTGATGGGCTCCCAGACACCGGCGTGGGCAAAGCTCACCTCCGGTGCGGGGAGGTTGGATCTGAAGCCCATAGCGGTGATGTAGGCGCCGACATTGGCGACAGCCTTCGCGGCGGGCTCGGTCAGAACGCCGGTGACGGTGTTCGGGAAGATGCCGGTCAGGATGCACAGTACCGCGAGGATCCCCATGGCAAGGCGCATGCCGAAGGGCACCTCCTTGACATTCTCATACTCCTTGGGGAGCTGTCCGAAGAAGACGGACTGGCTGACCTTGACGAAGGAGGCGAGCGTCAGCGTGGAGGTGACAAGGGCGATGACGGTGACGGCGAGAAAGCCGATGTTATTGGACTCCACGGCCTTCTGATAGCTTGCCTGGTAGATCATCCACTTGGAGGCAAAGCCGTTGAAGGGCGGCACACCGCTGATGGAGAAGGCGCCGATCAGAAACAGCACCGTGGTATGGGGCATCTTTTTGGAAAGACCGCCGAGCTTTCCGAGGTCGGTGGTGCCGGTCTCATGCAGGACAGCGCCCGCAGCAAGGAACAGCAGGCCTTTAAAGAGCGTGTGGTTCATGGCGTGATAGAGGCCCGCGGAAATGCCGAGGGAGGTGGACAGGCCCACCGCCGCCAGCACATAACCGATCTGGGAGATGGAGTGGTAGGCCAGCAGGCGCTTGAAGTCATGCTGGGCAAGGGCCATCGTGACGCAGACGAACATGGAAACGCTGCCGACGAAGACCAGCATGAACTGCATGGTGCCGAGGTTCATCGTCTGGAACAGGAAATAGGTAAGCCTGATGATGCCGTAGATGCCGGACTTGGTCAGCACGCCGGAAATAAGCACCGAGATCGAGGCCGGAGCCGCGCCGTGGGCGTCTGCCGCCAGGGGGTGGAAGGGGACGATAAAGGCCTTGGTGCTGAAACCGATGTACAAAAACGCGAAGGCAAGCTTGGTGGCGTTATTCAGGCTGCCGGGGATCAGCGCGGCAAGCTGCGCAAGGTTCAGGGTGTGATACTGCGCATAGAGCATGATGGTGCCAGTGAGGATCGCGGTGGAGCCCATGCAGCCCACGACCAGATACTTGAACGCGGCTTCGAGCGCGCCGTACACCTTCGTGCGGAAGGCCGTGAGGGCAACTGCGGCAAAGGTCAGGATCTCTACCATGACGAACATGTTGAAGATGTCGCCGGAGAGAACGAGACCCAGAACACCGCCCGCCAGCAGGCAGTAGAGCACGTAATACTGGGGCACGCAGTCGTCATGCACCATGTAGCGGATGGAGTAGATGGCAGAGACAAAGACCGCCGTCGCAATGAGCAGGGCGAAGAACAGGCTCAGCGCATCCACCTCAAGGGCGATGCCGATGGCATAGCCGCCGGCAATGCCGCGCGAGCCCATCCAGTAGGCGATGGTCTCGCCGCCGAGCATAACGGGTTTCACCAGCATGGCGAGGAAGAAGAGGCTCAGGCCGGTGGCGCAGAGGGCGATCCAGGCGCGGACGCCTGCGGGGTTTTTGGGATCCTTGGAGGGCTTCGTACCGCAGGCGGCAATGACGAAGGCGCCAAGGAAGAGCACCATGATCGAGTAGATCGGGAAGTGATGATAATCCATCATATTGGCAAGGTTCATCCTCTCAGCCTCCTTATCTCTCTGGTGTCGAGCGTCCCGTAGGACTCATGCAGGCGCATGACGAGGGACATGGACATGGCCGTCACACACGCGCCGATGACGATGCTGGTGAGGGTCAGGGCCTGGGGAATGGGATCGACAAAGTAGCTGGCCTGCGTAAGCTCCCCCGCCGTGAAGATCGGAGCGGTGCCGCCGGGGGTGTAGCCGACGGTGATGATAAGCAGGTTCACGCCGTAGTCCATAACGGACATGCCGATGACAGTCTTGACCAGGTTATACTTGGTGACGATCGTATGGAAGCCGAGGACGATGAGGAAGAAGGCGGCAATGTAATTAAACTGTATCATCTCATTCCTCTCCTTTCCGCTCGTCTCTCAGCACGCCGAGCATGAGCAGCGCGATGGAGCCCACACCGGTGATGACCTTGACGCCGACCGTCACGTTCATCCAGAAGATGGTGCCCGCGCTGTAGAGATCGCCGATCGCGCCGTGGGTGTAGAGGACGTTCTGCGCAAAGTGCGCGCCCATCGCAACGCCCAGCAGGCCAAGCGCCACATAGAAGATGGAGGCAAAGCCCTCAGTCGTGTGCATGGTGTGATAGCTGAAGGTCCGGATGGTCGTCTCATAGCCGTGGCCGAGGCAGACCAGCGCAACGACCGCAACCATCAGTACGCCGCCCTGGAAGCCGCCGCCGGGCGACAGGTGACCGTGGAGGATGATGTAGAGAATGTAGACAACGGCCAGCGGCAGGATCTTGTCGCAGCCGCACTTGGCGATCACATTCTTGACAACGGGTTTTTCATTCATTGTTTTCGTCCTCCTTTCCGGCTTTTTTCTTGAAGAGGATGACCGCGCTGCCCGTCACGGCGGTGACGAGGATGAACGCTTCGCCCATGGTATCATAGCCACGGAAATCGAAGACGATGGAGGTCACGTCGTTGACGGCATGGGTTTGGGCCAGATTCTGCTGGACGATGGCGTCGGCAGCGCCGGCGGTGAAGCTGTCGTCATAGCTCTCGGGATTCTTCTGCAGCTCATAGACGGGCACGACTGCGTGCGCGCCCTCATAGCTGCGCTCCATGCTGGCAAGGGTGACGGCGGCGAAAATGCAGGAGAACAGGATCACGCCGAGAGAGACATAGGTGAGCCATTTTTTCATCAGTCATCCCCTCCTCTCATTTTCTTCAGGGCGACGATGAGTACCAGCGGCGTCAGGGCCGCGCCGACGGCGACCTCGGAAATGGCGACGTCCGGCGCATGCATCACGAGGAAGGCGGCGGCACAGAAGATGCCGGTCACGCCCAGTGCAATGACGGAGCTCAGGAGCTTTTCCATGTGGCAGGCGAGGATCGCCGAGACCACCACGCCGGAGACGACCAGGATATCGAGAAGTGCAACAACATTACTCATGAAAATCCCTCCCGTAATCGTCGATTTCCATCTCTTTGTCGGGACGGATGCCGTTTTTGTAGGCGCCCTTGGCGATGGCATGCGCGCCGACAGGATTGATGGTGATGATCAGAAGGCCGATCAGCAGCACCTTCACGCCGGTGCCGACGCTGCCCATCACGAAAAAGGCATAGAGCGCACCCGCCAGGATCACGCCCAGCATGCCGAGGGTGCTGATGCAGGTGCTGGCCTGCATGCGGCAGAAGGTGTCAGGCATCTGGATGACGCCCTTGGTGCCGGCCAGAGCAAATACAAGGCCCGCAACCATCAGAATATCGATCAGTATTCTCATTTGTCCAACCACCTTTTCTTCTCCAGGTAGCGGCCCACCAGCATCGTGTCCACAATGCCGAGCAGGGCGCAGATGATGGCGATGTCAAGATAGATGCCCCTGCCGGAATAGAGAGCATAGAGCACCATCGCGCAGCAGACCAGAATGTCCATGCTGTCGCCCGCCACCATGCGGTCGGCCGCAGTGGGGCCTTTCGCCAGACGGTACAGGTTCAGGAAGGCCAGGAAGACAAAGGCCACAGCCATGATAAGCATTTCCACAATCATTGCCAAATCCTCCTGATTCCTTTTTCCATGCGGCCCTTGATCATTTCGCCCGCTTTCTCGCGGTCGGTCTCGGCCACATCGATCCAATGGATGTAATAATAGGTCTTTCCGTCCTGCTCGGCAATATCCATGGTGATGGTGCCGGGCGTCAGGGTGATGGAGTTTGCCAGCATATCCATGGCGTAATCGCCTTTCAAGTCCACGGGAACCTTCACAATGCCGGGATTCACGTCCTTGCAGCCGCCGAAGCAGCGGCGGGCCATGTCGACGTTTGCCTTGACAAGCTCGCTGAGGAAGACGGGCACGTAGGCGATCAGCGCGCCGAGCTTTGCCGGCCTGAAGAGCCATGTCGCGTCCTCATGGATAAAAAACTTGGATGCGAAGAGAGCCGCCGCCAGGCTCACCACCGCGCCTGCGATCATCTCCTGGGCTGAAAAGCTCCATGTGAGCAGCAGCCAGAAGCCGAAACATAGGCAGAAGGTGGATATCACTGCGGGAAGTTTTGTCTTGGGCAAGTGAAACCTCTCCTTTCATAGTCAATTGCGAAATACTTTCGCAATTGAGGACTCGCGCTTATCGCCCTCCGCTTGTGGGGGACGCTCCGGTTGGTCGGCGCGAGAGCTCGCTTTGCTCGCTTTAAGGTGTTTTTGAGGCGGCAAAGCTGCCTCAAAAACAGATCAAATCATAGCAAATGGTAATGATTTGTGAGTTCTATTCGACCTTGAGGCTTTCGACGAAGAATTCGCGCCCTGCGGTCATCTTGAGGCCGATGCCGCCGCATTGGGGGCACTTTGCCTCGCGCCGGTCGACCGGGCCCTCATAGCCGCAGTCGGGACAGCGAAAGCATCCGGGGACATGCTCAAAGATGAGCTGCGCCCCCTCGGCTGCAGTTCCCTTTGCAGCGTGAGGAAAAAGCTCGATGATGTATTCCGGCACCACGTCCGAGTATTCGCCGAGCTTCATGCGAATTTCCAGGGTTTTCCGAAAGCCCTGCTTCTCCGCCTCGCGCCCAACAAGGTCAATGAGGCTTTGCGTCAGTCCCAGCTCGTGCATCAGCGGTCAAGGCAGCTGAAGCAGGGGTCGATGCTGGCGATGATGAGTCCGGCGTCGGCCACGCTGTTGCCGCGCAGCATGTGCGGGATGGTCGGGGTGTTCTTGTAGCTCGGCACATGGATGCTGACGCGGTGGTTATTGAAACCGCCGTTGCCCACAACCATCTGGGTGAGCTGGCCTCTGGGCGCCTCATGGCGGCAGACGGCGGAGCCCTTCTGGATCTTCACAAGCTTGTTGCCGAGGTTGATGGGCGTAGCGGGCAGGTTATTCAGTGCCTGCTCAATGATTTTGATGCTCTCGTAGCACTCGAGGGCGCGGATCACCACGCGGGCAAACACGTCGCCGCTCTCCTGCACGGGGATGTCGAATTTGAAATCGTCGTAGGAGCAGTAGGGGGAATCACGGCGCACATCCACATTCACGCCCGAGGCGCGCGCATGGGGGCCGATGGCGCCGATGCGCAGGGCGTCTTCCTTCTTGAGAACGCCCACGCCCTTGGTGCGCAGGGCGATGGTCTTGTCGTTCAGGGCGATCTCCACGATGCGGTCCATGGGGCCTTTAAGCTTGTCCAGGGACTTGAGAAGCTTCGCCTTCAGCTCATCGTCGATATCGCGCCGGGCGCCGCCGATGGTGACCATGGCATAGTTGACGCGGTTGCCGCTCAGTTCCTCCAGCAGATCCATGACAAGCTCGCGCTCATCCCAGATGTGCATGAACATGCTGTCATGGCCGATGATGTGGCAGGCAACGCCCAGCCACAGAAGATGAGAGTGCAGGCGCTCAAGCTCAGCGGTGATGACGCGGATATACTCGCCGCGCTTCGGCACCTCGATGCCGTTGATCTGCTCAACGCACATGGCATAAGTCAGCGCGTGGGAGTGTGAGCAGATGCCGCACACACGCTCCACCAGCACGAGGGTCTGGATGGCGTTGCGTTCGGTGGCAAGCTTTTCGATACCGCGGTGGTTATAGCCTACAAAAACCTCCGCGTCCTTGATGATTTCGCCCTCGGTGTAGAGCTTGGCATGGATGGGCTCCTCCAACGCGGGATGGTAGGGGCCGATGGGAACGATATAGCTCATCTTATCCCTCCTTCTTGATGTTCTTCTCGCGCAGCTCGTCCAGCGGCGTGACCATGATCTGGCCCTTGCCCTGCGTCTCGAGCATATCCTCGGGCAGGAAAAGCCGCTTGGAGGTATCCAGCCCCTCGAACTCGATGGCATAGAGCTCGTTGAGCTCGCGTTCCGGCCAGGTCGCCGCGCAGTCATAGATGTCGCCGATGGAGGGAAGCGTCATCTCGCCCACCACATGGTAGGACTCAATGACCGGCTCGACCGCGTACTCCCATGAGACGTCCATCAGTCCCTCCTCATTCAGGAAGCCATGGATCATGGTGAGCCCCACGCCCGCCTTGCGCATCTTCTCTGCAATCGGTACAATCTGGTCTTTGCTGATGTCGATTCTTTTGTACTGTTGCATCCCTTTCACCTCTCTATAGCAAATAAACTATAAACCACTCAGGCTCCCTCTCTGAGGGAGCTGTCACCAGTGTGCACACCGGTGACTGAGGGAGTATTCATTTCAGCATATCCGCGGGAGCTGCGCTCCCGTAAGCTTCTGCAAAATCCGTTTCCCGCCGAAGTCCGTCTGCATGACGAGCTTGCCGGGATAGTCGGCGCTGACATGGCCGATAAGGGCAGCGCCGCGCCCCTCTTCGGTTTCGCGCATGGCTTTCAGCACACGCTCCGCGTCGGCGGGGTCAACCACCGCGAGAAGCTTGCCCTCGTTCGCGCAATAGAGCGGCTCAAGCCCCAGCATGCCGCAGGCGGCGCGCACCTCGGGCAGGATGGGGATCTTTCCCTCTTCCAGTGTGATGCCGAGCGCCGTTGCCTCGATAAACTCGTTGAGCGTGGTGGCGACGCCGCCTCTGGTGGGGTCGCGCAGGACGCGCACGTTTGCCGAAGCGGACAGGATCGCTTCACACAGGCCGTTCAATGCCGCGCAGTCGGAGCGTAGCGTACCCTGCATCATGCCGCTTCGCGCGAGCATGACGGTCGTGCCGTGATCGCCCACGGTGCCGGAAACCAGCACCGCGTCCCCCGCCCGGATGTTCTTCGGGCTGAGGCCGGGGTATTTCAGAAAGCCGATGCCGGCCGTGTTGATGTAGAGCTTGTCGCCCCTCCCCTTCTCGACCACCTTGGTGTCGCCGGTGACGATCTGCACACCCGCTTTTTCCGCGGCGGCTTTGATGGAGGCAACGATTTTTTCAAGTTCTTGCATGGGCAGCCCCTCTTCCAGGATCAGGGCACAGCTCAGATATTTCGGTATTGCCCCGCAGACGGCCAGATCATTGACCGTGCCGCAGACGGAGAGCTTGCCGATGTCCCCGCCGGGGAAAAAGACGGGATCGACCACAAAGCTGTCCGTGGAGAAGACAAGCTGCCCGCTCCCCTCCAGGATCGCCCCGTCGCCGAGAGAGTCCAGCGCGGGATTGGAGAAGGCCGGGACAAGCAGCTTCTCAATCAGCCGGGCAGTCTTTTTGCCCCCGCTGCCATAGTCCAGGGTAATGATTTCTTCCATTATAATTTCAATCTCTCTTCCTTATAGGCTCCCCCTCTGGGGGAGCTGGCGCGCAGCGCCTGAAGGGGTCTCCTTATAGGCTCCCTCTCTGAGGGAGCTGTCAGCGAAGCTGACTGAGGGAGTCATTTATAAAACCCCCGCGTACTTCCACGCGGCGGCGCAGGCTCCTTCGGAGGATACCATGCAGGGGCCCACCGGATCCTCCGGTGTGCAGCGCTTGCCGAACAGGGGGCAGCCCTCCGGTGAAAGTCTGCCGGTGATGACCTCGCCGCAGCGGCAGGCCGTCGGCGCTTCCACGGAGGCATACCGAACGCCGAAGCGCCGCTCGGCGTCGAAATCTTTCAGGCTCTCCCGCAGCGTGAGACCGCTGTCCTCGATCCCGCCGAGGCCGCGCCAGACGTCAAAGCGCGGTTCGAAGCAGTCCGCCATGATCCGCTGCGCAAGGCGGTTGCCCCCGTCGGAAACCGCGCGGGTGTATTCGTTTTCAAGCTTTGGGTTTTTGTCGTGAAGCTGTCTGACCAGTCTGGAAACCGCAAGCAGGATATCCTCCGGCTCAAAGCCCGCCACCACGGCAGGAAGGCCGTATTCCTCCGGCAGGAAGGCAAAGCCCCGGGCGCCGATAATGGTCGCCACATGGCCGGGGCAGAGAAAACCGTCTACGTTGAAGCCGTCCATCTTGATCAGTGTGCGAAGCGCAGGCTCCACCAGCTTGAGCATCGACCAGAGCGTAAAATTTTTTGCGCCCTTCTCCTTCGCCGTCAGAACCGCCGCGGCGGTGCCGGGGGCGGTGGTCTCAAAGCCTACGCCGAGAAAAACGACCTGTTTGTCCGGGTTTTGCAGCGCAAGCTCCACCGCGTCCACGGGGGAATACACCGTCTCCACCTTTGCGCCGAGGGCCTTTCTTCTCATAAGGCTGTCCCCCGGGCGGCTGCCGGGGACGCGCAGCATATCGCCATAGCTTGTGAGCAGGATATCCTTTTCCATGCTCAAGTCCAGCACCGCGTCGATCACCTGGGGCGGCGTGACGCAGACTGGGCAGCCGGGGCCGGAGAGAAGCCGGATCTCCTTCGGCAGCATGGATTTGATCCCGGCCTCGGCGATGGACATGGTGTGCGTACCGCAGACCTCCATCAAACGAATCTCGCGCGGCGCGAGTGTGCGGATCTCTTCCAGCAGCGCCGCCGTCCGGTTCTTATCCCATGGCATGGTACACGTCCTCCCAGGCCTCCAGATCATCCAGCGCCTGCTGCTCGGGCAGGCGTTCGATGGCGAAGCCCGCGTGGACGATCACATAGTCGCCGAGCTTTGGTTCTTCAATAAAGTCCACCCGGATTTCCCGGCGCATGCCCATGGCCTCGCCGACGGCGTTTTTGCCGTTTATCTCAACCAATTGCAGGGGTATCGCAAGACACATTTCAAATCATTTCTCCTTATAGGCTCCCTCTCCGGGGGAGCTGGCGCGCAGCGCCTGAGGGGGTCTCCTTATAGGCTCCCCCTCCGGGGGAGCTGGCGCGCAGCGCCTGAGGGGGGTCTCCTATGCAGGATCCTCTATTGCGGCCTGGGCGATCATCAGCTGGCCGAGGGAGAGCCCCTCGTCATTACAGGACACGCGCCGGTGCCGCAGTACTCGAAAGCCCGCTTTCTCAAGCCGTCCCGGAAGTCTCTCCATGATATACATATTCTGAAAGCTGCCGCCGGAGAGAGCCACGGTGTTCAATCCGCTTGCCTCCCGCGCCGCACAGCACTGCTGTACCGCCATTTCAATCAGCGTGTTCATAAAGCGAGCCGCGAGGCGTCCGGTCTCTTCTCCCCTGTCGCGGCAGGAGACCAGCTCACGGATCATCTCCCGCCAGTCAAAGCGGAGGGGGGATCCGTCCAGCGTGAACGGAAAGACGCCGTCGTCCGCCGTTGCCGCAGCTTCCAGCAGGACAGCGCCCTGCCCCTCATAGCTGCAGAGGGTTTTGACGCCGAGGATTGCAGCCGCGCCGTCAAAGAGCCGTCCCATCCCGGAGGACAGCGGACAGTTGAGTCCTTCTCGAAGCATGCTCTCGTACAAGGCCGCGTTTTCGATCCCGCCGGTATCGAGTCCGGCGTCACGCAGCAGCGCAAAGGCGACGCGCGCAGTCTCCTTTGTCGCAAGATCCCCGCCGATCAGGGGGATAGGGCGGATGGAGCCGAAGCGCGCAAAGCCGTGAAAATCGCCGATCAGGCACTCCGCGCCCCAGCTTGTCCCGTCAGTGCCGAGACCGGTGCCGTCCCAGACAAGGCCGATCACCTTTTCCGAGACAAAATTGTCCGCCATGCAGGCGGCCATATGGGCGTGATGATGCTGTACCCGAATGAGCGGGATTCCCTCTTTCTCCGCCCGCTCAACGGCATATTCTGTTGAGAGATAATCCGGGTGCATATCGCAGACAAGCGCCTGCTGTCGGATGTCGAACAGGCGCTCAAAATGCGCAATCTGTCCGGTATATGCTTCGAAGGTCTCCAGGTTCTTGAGATCTCCGATGTGCTGGCTGGGAAACACATAGCTGCCCCGGGAAAGGCAGAAGCTGGCCTTCTGCTCCGCCCCGCAGGCGAGGATGGGGCCGAGCTCCCGTCCGGCACGCACCGGGAAGGGCACATAGCCCCTTGAGCGGCGGGCGAAGTATTCCTTCCCGTCCAGCACCCAGCAGAGGGAGTCGTCACAGCGGGTCTGAATGTCCCGGTTGTGGAGAAGAAACCCGTCCGCGACGCCGTGCAGCCCATGCAGAGCTTCCTCGTTGTCGGTCATCATGGGGGTGTCGGAGAGGTTGGCGCTGGTCATGACCAGCATGTCGATATCATCCCCGAACAGAAGCACATGCAGCGGCGTATAGGGCAGCATCACGCCTACATAGCCGTTCTCGCTGATGTGGGAAAGGCCGGGGCTTTTCTTTTTCAGCAGCACGATCGGCCGCCGGAAGTTCTCCAGAATCTCGCGCTCTTCTGCCGAAACCGTACAGATTTTCTCCGCGCATGCGGCATCGCGGCACATGAGGGCAAAGGGCTTCTCATCCCGCTGCTTGCGGCGGCGGAGCGTTTTTGCGATCTCCGGATCGTCCACCCGGCAGGCAAGGTGAATGCCGCCGAGGCCCTTGACCGCCACGATCTGTCCGGCCTTCAGGGCGGCGCGCGCAAGCTCGATGGCGTCGCCCTCGACGCGCCTGCCCGCTGCGTCCAGATAAAAGACCTCCGGCCCGCAGACGGGGCAGCAGTCGGGCTGGGCGTGGTAGCGCCGGTTTTCTATATCGTGATACTCCCGCTCACAGTCCGGGCACATGGGAAAGGCCGACATGGAGGTCTTGGCCCGGTCATAGGGCACATCCCGGATGATGGTGAAGCGGGGGCCGCAGTTGGTGCAATTGATGAAGGGATAGCGCCAGCGCCGGTCGGCGGGATTTTTCAATTCCCGCAGGCAGTCGTCACAGATACAGATATCGGGAGAAATGAGCGTATCGCGCAGGGCCTCCGTCTTGCTGCCGAGGATCTGAAAATCCGCAAAGCCCTTGAGTTCTTTCGTGTAAGACGCTTCGATCCGCTCGATCACGGCAAGCTTCGGGGCGCGCCCGGGCAGTTCCTCCACAAAACGGGAGAGCGTGTCCCGCTCCCCTTCCAGCTCCAGTTCAACGCCGGAGGAGGTGTTTTTGATCGTACCGGTCAGGCCGTATTCCTTCACCATTCTGTGGATAAAGGGCCGAAAGCCTACGCCCTGAACGATTCCGCGAATATGTATCCATGCGCGCTCCAAAGCTCCACCGTTCTCCCTAAAGCAAAGATTTTGCTCTGTATATTTTGCGCAGCTAAAAACGGGCGCAACAACTCTTATCATTATAGCACAGTCTTTTTATTTAGCAAGAACAGTCTTTCGTTTTCCGTCGATTTCAGCAAAACTAACACAGGATATGGGACTACTGTATACGCGCCAGCCACAGAATAAGACCATAGACCGCCCCGGCTGTCACACCGTAGACGATCACGGGGCCGGAGATCACAAACATCTTTGCCGCAGTCCCGGTGATCTTCCCTTCCGTCTTGAATTCCAGCGCCGGGGCTGCGACGGCGTTTGCAAAGCCGGTGATCGGCACAAGCGTCCCCGCCCCGCCGAATTTCGCAAGTTTGTCATAAACGCCGAGGGCCGTGAGCAGCGCGCCGAGAAAAACAAGCGTCACCGAGACCGCCGTACCCGCCGCCTCCTGCTCCATGCCGAAGCGTGCGTAGAGACCGTTCAGGAACTGTCCGATCGTGCAGATCGCCCCGCCGGTCACGAACGCGCGCAGCATGTTCCGCCCGACCTTCGATCTCGGCATGCGCTGTTCGACATAGGCGTTGTATTCTTCCTTGTTCATCTTCATATCGTATCCTCCTTTGGTCTGCTTCCGCAAATAGTATCTGTACAGCGTCAAAAGGCATACACTGAAAAAAATGGAAGAATTGAAAAATAACTCTTGACTTTACCGTAAGTCGGCATTATAATAACCAAGCTGACAAGTTCATACAATGATTCTTGAGCAATACGGAGATGTCGCGTAGTTGGTCGAGCGCGCACGATTGGAAATCGTGTAGGGGTCAAAAGCTCCTCGAGAGTTCGAATCTCTCCATCTCCGCCACTTGGAAGGGGTCCGCTTCTGTTATGGAAGCGGGCTCTTTTTTTGCGTTTGAGCGATCCGAACTCTCGAAAAAGTTCATATTTTGAATTGTGCGTTTGTAACCGTCAAACCTGCGGTCGGGTTGAAACCGGTTACCAGCCATGAGAGAATGTAACGGGCTCTCGTAGACTTCCATCGAGTCGATACGAGTCTGCGGGAGTCTTTGCAGATTGTCGCTGGTTATGCCTTCGACTGCCAGCGAGTCGCATGGACTGGAGGAAATAGAGATGGACAATGCTACGATCCGAGGCGCGAAAGC
>Ga0247608_10000781_pt1 | contig 48779 bp, 32 predicted proteins | sample 176DNAGHGlowgp2_FD_193490 | JGI IMG/M metagenome (GOLD analysis project Ga0247608, IMG submission 193490) | Sheep rumen microbial communities from Palmerston North, Manawatu-Wanganui, New Zealand - 1766 DNA GHGlow gp2 | ecosystem: Host-associated > Mammals > Digestive system > Stomach > Rumen ...
CCTTCAGCTCGTGGATGAAGCCGTGGTTGTGGAGCACCTGTCCCTGCACCGTGGCAATGGTGGGGAAGGCCAGTTGGTTGCCATGGCGGCACGCCACCTCCTCGACGACGGCGGCAACTTCGCTTTCGTGGACACCTGGGCGCACCTTACGGTAGGCGGCGAGGTGCATCTCGGTGCTGATATCGACGCTCTCCTCGATGGCGAGGATCTCTTCGTCGGTCTTGTGGATGCGCTGCTTCACGATTGCCTTGATGAAGGGGACGGAGGCACGGTCGGCCTGCTCTGCGGGCTGTGTGCCCAGCAGTTCGTAGAGCCACACCTTGTGGTCGCCGCGGTAGGGCGGCAGGAAGTGGATGGCCTGGCCGCGGCTCTGGGCACGGGCGATGTAGTGGGCGAGCTCGGCCATCGGCTTGGTCTCGCGGATGCCGTAGCGCTCTGCCTTTTCGTGCAGCGTGGGCTGAAGGCCCGTCCAGACGATGTCGTCGATGGTGAGCTCGTTGCCGAAGACGATTTCGCGGTCTTCGTCGATGTCGATGACGGCTGCGAGGTCGGGGTAGTCCAGTCCGAAGAAGTAGAGGAAGGAACTGTCCTGACGGAAACGGTAGGTGTTGTCGGCATAGTTCATGCCTACCTCGCCGTTGCCCAGGAAGAGCAGCAGGCCGCTGCCCATGTCGCGTTTGAGTTGTGCGCGGCGTCGGCCGTAGGTGTCGTTACTTATTGTCATGGTAGTCGGCGCGAGTGATGTTGTTTACTTTCTTGTGTTTGCTGATGTGCAGCGAAGTCTTCGGGAAGTATTCGGCGATGAGGTTGTAGAGGTCGGGGTCGAACTCCTCCAGTTCTTCGCGGGTGTTGACGTAGTTGTGCTTGCCGTCGGGGTGGTCCATCTCGGCATTGGTGTTGAACCAGTCCTGGATGCCCTCGGCGAAGTATTCCTCCTTGTCGGTGATGCGGTAGGTTCCGTCGAGGATGCCGCGGGCCTTGGCGTTCTCGTAGCAGGTCTTCAGCCGGCTGTCGAAGTCGGGTACGGCGAGCATGAGTCCGATGAGGTGGATGGAGTGGGCGAACTCGTGGATGAGGATGTCCTCGGCATGGTATTTGTCGATTTGGTAGCCGAGCACGTTCTCCTCGGCACACGAGGTCAGCGGCAACTCCAGGTCGCCGCCGAGTCCGCGGGCGCGGAGGTCCCAGTTGAGCGTGGTGTCGTTGATGAGGTGGTGGTGCTCAGGGATGTCGGTAGTGCCCTCGTAGCGTGCCATGATGGCGATGCGTGTGCCGCGTGCCACCATCGAGTCGAGCACGGCTGGCGGCAGCATGCAGGTCATGGCATAGAGTGTGCGGTGGGCAGCGACGAAGGCCGAGTCGGGCACGCGCCACGAGGAGATGAGCGGCAGTCCGTTCACATCGACGTATTTCTTGTAGAAGGGGTCGAGGTGTAGGCTGTCGGGCACGCTTGTCACCACACATTCGGGAATGTTGATGGTGTCCTCAGGAGCCACGACATCGTCATTTGTCGTTTTTGTTTGTTGGCAGGCAGCAACAGCGAAGGCTGCCATCGCCCAAAGAAGAATCTTTTTCATTGTTGTTTGTGGTATAAAAATCAAGGATTTTAAGGATGGTAAAAGATGTTTTGCAGTCATCCTTTTCATCCTTAAAATCCTTGATGGGTGGGTCTCTACTTCAGATACGTGTACCGATAGTCGGTGGGGCTGACGAGTGTTTCCTTGATGACGCGGGGGATGATCCAGCGGATAAGGTTGAACTCGCCGCCGGCCTTGTCGTTCGTACCGCTGGCACGTGCGCCGCCGAAGGGCTGCATGCCGACCACGGCGCCGGTGGGCTTGTCGTTGATGTAGAAGTTGCCGGCGGCGTAGCAGAGCTGGTCAGCAATCTTCTCGACGGCCATGCGGTCGCGACCGAAGACGGCACCGGTGAGGCCGTAGGGCGATGTCTCGTCGCACAGACGGACGGTCTCGTCCACCTTGTCGTCGTCGTAGGGATAGACGGTGAGGATGGGGCCGAAGATTTCTTCTTCCATCGACTTGAAACGCGGGTTGGTGGTTTCGATGACGGTGGGTTCGACGAACCAGCCGACCGTCTTGTCGCACTTGCCACCCATGACGACACGTGCGTCGCTGGCCTGCTCGGCGTAGTCGATGTACGACTTGCACTTGTCGAACGAGGCTTCGTCAATCACGGCATTGATGAAGTTCGAAGCGTCACGCACGTCGCCCATCTTTACGTCCTGCGCCATGCGCTTCACGTCTTCCAGCACTTCGGGCCAGAGGCTCTTGGGGATATACATGCGGCTGGCAGCCGAGCACTTCTGTCCCTGGAACTCGTAGGCTCCGCAGAAGGCAGCCGTGGCGACCGCCTTCGGGTCGGCCGAGGGATGGACGAAGATGAAGTCCTTGCCGCCGGTCTCGCCCACGAGGCGCGGATAGGAGATATAGTTGTCGAGGTGGGAGCAGGCCTGCTGCCAGAGGCTCTTGAACGTGGCGGTGGAGCCGGTGAAGTGGATGCCTGCGAAGTATTTCGACTGTGTGCAGACCTTGCCGATGAGGGCACCGCTGCCTGGGAGGAAGTTGACCACGCCGTCGGGCAGCCCAGCCTCCTTATACAGCTGCATGAGGTAGTAGTTGCTGAGCAGCGAAGTGGTGGAGGGCTTCCACACAGCCACGTTGCCCATGAGCACAGGCGTCATGCAGAGGTTGGAGGCGATGGAGGTGAAGTTGAACGGGGTGACGGCCAGCACGAAGCCTTCGAGCGGACGATACTCCGTGTGGTTGATGTTTCCGGCTCCGTCCTTGGGCTGCATCTGGTAGATCTTCGACGCATAGTGGACGTTGTAGCGGAAGAAGTCGATGGTCTCGCAGGCGGAGTCGATTTCGGCCTGGTAGATGTTTTTGCTCTGTCCGAGCATGCACGCCGCATTCATGATGGGGCGATACTTGGTGGCGAGCAGCTCAGCCATCTTGAGCACGATGCCGGCACGCACCGTCCAGTCGGTCTTCGACCACTCCTGCCAGGCCTTCATGGCGGCCTCGACAGCCATCTCTACTTCCTTCTCGCCGACCTTGTGGTAGCGGGCAAGCACATGTTTGTGGTCGTGCGGACAGCGGACCTCGCCCACGTCGCCCGTACGTATCTCCTTGCCGCCGATGATGATGGGGATATCGACGACGGTGTTGTACTGGCGCTCGAGCTCAGCTTCGAGGGCCACACGCTCTGGCGAACCGGCCAGATAAGCCTTGACCGGCTCGTTGGCCGGCACAGGGAACTTGATAATCGAATTGCGCATAATGTATTAGTTTTAGTTAGAAAAATGTGTGCAAAAACTTCCGACTGCGAAGTTACAAATTAGTCGTCGAAATGCAAAGAAAACATTACCAAAAATTTTTGCACGGCGCAAAATTACGTCCTTCGCTGCGTACAAAGCACAGCGCTCCCGAGCTTTTCGGGTGGCGACCATGACCTCGGAAAATGAAATATTTCAAGTTTCGAAAGTTGTAACACCGTGTATATCAAATATTGACACCATGAATTGGATGAATAACATGAATCAATGTCCCATCATGGATGCTTAGAATTCATGTCGTCAACCATGAATAGAGGCGACCATGAATGGTGGATGCTCCGCATCTATTCCTCCTCCGCAGGCAATAAAGCCGCAAGGCTTCACCATTCATGGTGGCCCTTATCGCTTTGCAAACCATCATTTATGTTATTCATGCTATTCATGGTATAAACAATAACTTCCGAGAGTTGAGTTTCTAATGAGTGATACCCAGTAAAAATTGCCCCTGCCTATGCTCTGTCGCCCCTTCGGGGCTTCGTTGGATGAGTTCCGAAGGCTGGGCATTTTAACATTTGACGGGAATCGGGCAGAGTTAGTTGCATTTTCGTCAACTAAGACTTCGGTCGTTCGTGCGCTGAGAATCGCGCAGAAGTCAGCGACCGACCGCTCGGTCGGAAATTTCGCAACCACGTTTCACTATTCGCCCTTCATTTTTCACTTTTCACCTTTCACTTTTCACTCTATTGCCTTTCACTTTTCACTCTATTGCCTTTCACTTTTCGTTTGTCCGCCGACGGAGTGTCGGCAGTCGGCGGACGCAGCGTCGGCAGACGGCGGACTGCCGACAGCCAGACGGCGGACAAAAATGAAATAAATGGGAATACGTGACGTGAAAATGCTTTTCGCAAAGCGGAAAACAAGGATTATTAGTCAGAAGACTACACTTTGGGGATTTTTTTAGAAGACAACTCGGGACAACGAAGGACAACTTGGGACAACTTTATTATTTCATTGATTAAGAAGATGTTGTCCTTTGTTGTCCTTTGTTGTCCCGTGTTGTCTTCTAAAATACTGCCTCTTCAAAAATTTTATCCCAATTTCTTTCGGTTTTCAGGCTTCGCCTGATCGGGCGGGCATGGGAACCCGCCCCTACGGCAATGGGCACTCCTGATTTCCGGATGTTTTCATCAAAATTTTTCGTTTCTTTCATTTTTTTTCGTGTTTTTCGTTGTTGCAAAATTCTATTTCCTCCAAATTTCTCCCACAAAATTGTGGGTCGAAACTGTTAAAATCCTTGCTTTTTTAACATTTGAGGGGAAACGTGTGGTGGGCTGTCAGGTTTTTCGTATCTTTGCACCAAGAATCATTTCTCACACATCAATCATGAAAACAACACCCCACCCCACCCGACGCTGGCAGCAACTGCTGCTCAGCCTCACACTGAGCCTTACCGCCCTCGCGGCATGGGCACAAGGGCAGTACACGATGGACTATCAAGTCGATTTCGACACGAAAGGCCACTACCTGCTCGTCAGCCTCGACTACACCGCCACAACCCCCACAACGTCGTCCGACGTCGTGCTCAACATGCCGGTGTGGGCCCCTGGCTACTACCAGATCCTCGACTTCCCGAAACACCTCTGCGACTTTGCCGCCCGCACCAACGACGGACAGGCCATCGCCTGGCGGAAGGAGGGGAAAAACCGCTGGCGCGTACCTCTGCCGCCCGACGGAAAACTGCGTGTGAGCTACCGCATCTATGCCAACGAGCGCGACGTGGCATCGAGCCGTGTCGAACCAGACATTGCCTTCGTCGCTCCCTGCGGCGTGTTCATGCACGTCGATGGACAGCTCGACCACCCCTCGACGCTGACGTTCCGCCTGCCCGCTGGCTGGACGAAGGTGGCGTCGGGACTGAAGCAGGGCGATTGGAACACGAACGAGAAGGAACTGGCCGGCAACGGACAGGCTGCCCTCACCGCCACCTTCCAGGTGAAGGACTTCGACACGCTCTACGACTCGCCCCTGCTGTTCGGCAACTTCCGTCTCGACAAGTTCTTCCACGACAACCGCTTGTATGAGTTTGCACTCGAAACACCCGAAGGGGTCGATGAACTGGACCTGAAGGGCAACTTCCGCAAAATCGTTTCGGCCGCCACACAGATGATGGGCCACGTGCCCTACACCTTCTACAGCCTCATCCACATGGGAGAGGGCGGCGGCGGACTGGAGCATCTGAACTCGCAGGCGTGCTACACCGACGGCACCTACCGCTTCGCCTCGCGCCGCGCCGAAGTGAAGTTCCTCGCCTTCGTGGCGCACGAATACTTCCACCTCTACAACGTGAAGTGCATCCGACCCGCCGAGCTGTGGCCCATCGACTACAACCGCGAGGCAATCACGCCGATGCTGTGGGTGAGCGAGGGGCTGACCTGCTACTATGAGTTCCGCCTGCTGCGCCGAGCCGGCATCGCCACGCCCGACGAGGCGCTCGAACTGATCAGCACCTACTACTCGCTCTATGCTCCCTACGAAGGGCAGCGGCACCAGAGCCTCCGTGCGTCGAGCTACGACATCTGGCTCAACTTTATGAACAACGATGCCAACTCGCGCGACGTGCGCGTCAACTACTACTTCAAAGGCCCCATGGTCGGTCTGCTGCTCGACATCGACATCCGCCGCAAGACCCGTCAGCAACACTCGCTCGACGACGTCATGCGTCTGCTCTACCAGCGCTATTACCAGCAGCTGAAACGTGGATTCACCGAGGAGGAGTTCTGGGCACTCTGTGCCGAAGTGGCTGGCAGTCCGCTCAACGAGGTGCGCCGCGCCGTCGATACCACCGACGACATCGACTACGACTACTGGCTGCGCGATGCGGGCCTGTGCATCGGCGACGACCACCAAATCCGGCGCGTGGAGCAGCCCACGAAGGCGCAACGTGCCTTCCTGCAGGCCATGGAACTGCTATAACGAAGAATTTTATTAACCACGAGAGGTTTTTATAACAACCACGAATTGCCCGAATTACGCGAATTTTTTATCACCGATGTGGGTGATTGTCATTCGCGTAATTCGGGCAATTCGTGGTTAAAAACTATTTATTCGTGGTTAAAGCGAATAAGCGGTGTGTGCTGTGAGCCAGGGATGGCGGTTTAGGCGTTGAGGGTGTTGATCAGTTCGTCCACCGTGACGCTCTGCTGATCTCCCGTCTGCATGTTCTTGAGCGTGATTTTGTGGTCTGCCATCTCCGATTCGCCGACCAGGGCGACGAAGGGAATCTGCTTGGCGTTGGCATACGACATCTGCTTCTTCATCTTGGCTGCGTCGGGATAGAGTTCGGCACGGATGCCGGCCTCGCGCACGCTGCGCAGCGCCTGCAGGCAGTAGTCGGCCTCGCGTTCGCCAAAGTTGACAAAGAGCAGCTGCGTGGTGCTGACGGCCTCCTTCGGATAGGCATCCAGCGCATTGAGCACGTCGAAGATGCGATCGACACCAAACGAAATGCCTACTCCGGAGAGACCAGGCATACCGAAGATGCCGGTGAGGTTGTCGTAGCGGCCACCACCGGTGATGCTGCCGATCTGTACGTCCAAGGCTTTCACCTCGAAGATGGCACCGGTGTAGTAGTTCAGACCACGGGCCAGCGTGAGATCCAGCTCGATGGGGTTAGCCAGGACAGCCGTCGCTGCGCCCGCTGTCGGGTTTGTCGCGGCAGTGTCGCAAGCCAGGGAGCCGAGTCGGGAGAGGATGAACTCCGTCTCCTCGATGCCTCGCAGGCCGGTTTCGCTCTCGCGAAGCACCTCGCGCATGGTCGCCAGCTTCTCTTGATTGCTGCCGCTGAGCCGGATGATGGGCTGCAGCTGTTCGACCTGTGTCTCGCTCAAGCCCGCCTCGCGCAACTCGGCATTGACGTTGTCGAGGCCAATCTTGTCCAGCTTGTCGATGGCGACGGTGATATCGACGATCTTGTCGGCGGCACCTATCACCTCGGCAATGCCCGTGAGAATCTTGCGATTGTTAATCTTGATGCACACACGCACCCCGAAACGACGGAACACGGTGTCCACAATCTGCATCAGCTCGACCTCGTTGAGCAGCGAGTCAGACCCCACGACGTCGCCGTCGAACTGGTAGAACTCGCGATAGCGACCTTTCTGCGGACGGTCGGCACGCCACACTGGCTGCACCTGATAACGCTTGAAGGGCAGGGTCAGCTCCTCGCGGTGCTGAACGACATAGCGTGCGAAAGGCACGGTGAGGTCGTAGCGCAAGCCTTTCTCGCAGAACCGAGCAGCCAGCTTCAATGTGCTGGTCGTCGCCACCTCGTCGGGTGTGATGCCGTGGAGAAAGTCGCCGCTGTTCAGAATCTTGAAGAGCAGTTTGTCGCCCTCTTCGCCATACTTGCCCATCAGCGTGGAGAGGTTCTCCATCGCCGGCGTTTCGATTTGCTGAAATCCGTAGAGGGCATAGACCTCGCGGATGGTTTGGAAGATGTAGTTGCGCTTCGCCATCTCGACAGGCGAAAAGTCGCGTGTTCCTTTCGGAATGCTGGGTTTTTGTGCCATGTTGTCTGATTTTTCACTGCAAAGGTACGACATTTTCGCCAAAAGCAGGAAGAATGCTTCCGAAAAGTAGATTTCGGTGGGCGAAAAACGACTTTTTGGAGAAAAAATAGCTTGTTCGTGTATTTTTTACACAAAAAGTTTGGTGGCACCGGATTTTTGTTGTAATTTTGCGTAAAATTAACACAGATTAAAAACTTGATTGACTCAAGTTTCAGGATTAGTTTTTTATACCATGAATAGCATGAATAACATAAATGCTGGCCTGCTAAGCAATGATGGCAACCATGAATAATCGAAGCCTTACGGCTTTATTGCCTACTTGAGAGGTATAGATGCGGAGCATCCACCATTTATGGTTGCCGCCATTCATGGTTGAAGACATGAATTCCAAGCATCTATCAAGGGACTATGCTTCATGTTATTCATGCTATTCATGGTATAAAATTCTGATATACACGGAATCACAACTTACACAACTCAAATTATATACCTTATTCAATATGGAAAAAACTTATTCTTACAAGTACCCACACCCTGCCGTGACGACCGACTGTGTGATTTTCGGATTCGACGGAGCACGCTTGCAAGTGCTGCTCGTCGAACGTGGAATCGAGCCGTACAAAGGTCACTGGGCTTTCCCTGGGGGATTCCTGAAAATGGACGAGACGGCCGAACAGGGTGCACGACGCGAATTGCAGGAGGAGACAGGGCTGACAACCGCCTACATCGAGCAACTACAGGCATTTTCGGACGTCAACCGCGACCCACGCGAACGAGTCATCACCATTGCCTTCTATGCCCTCGTCAACATCACCGAAGTGAAGGGCGGCGACGACGCAGCCGACGCCCGATGGTTCCCGCTCGGCGAACTGCCCCTGCTCGCTTTCGACCACGACCACATCCTGCGCGTGGCACTCCGACGGCTGAAGGAACAAATCCACTTCGAACCGATTGGCTTCGAACTCCTGCCCGACGTGTTCACCATGCCACAGTTGCAGGCTCTCTACGAGGCCATCCTCGAAGTGAAGTTCGACCGTCGCAACTTTGCCCGCAAACTGCTCACCCTCGGCATACTCGAACCTGCCCAGCCCGACCAGGAGCGAAACGGCACCCGCACACCCGTGCTCTACCGCTTCAATGCCGAGAAATACCAGGAAATGAAGCAGCGCGGTTTCCGTCTGGAATTCTGACCCCAATTTTTAATTTTTAATTATTAATTTTTAATTTTTAATTTCCCCTCTTGGCCATGAAAACAAACAGCATCATCGGAGCCATTGCCGGCGACATCGTCGGCTCGGCCTACGAATTTCACCCAGTGAAAAAGATGGATTTCCCTCTTTTCACGCCACAATCCACCTTCACCGACGACACCGTCATGACGATGGCCAACGCAACATGGCTTTGCGACGATCCTGACCATACAGCGAAACAATTAGTAACAACCATGCACACGTTTGGGGAGAACTATCCCCACCGCGGCTACGGAGGACGATTCCGCATGTGGCTTTGGAATGAGGAGACCGAACCCTACAACAGTTATGGCAATGGGTCCGCCATGCGTGTGAGCCCCGTCGGATTCTATGCACGTACGCTCGACGAAGCCCTCAGCCTCGCCAAGATTTCGGCAGAGGTGACCCACAACCATCCTGAGGGCATCAAGGGCGCACAAGCCACGGCCGCAACCATCTTCATGGCACGGCAGGGAGCATCGAAGACAGAGATACGTGACTATGTCGAGCAGACCTTCCAGTACGACCTTCACCGCACGGTCGATGAGATGCGTCCCAGTTACCGTTTCACCGAAATCTGCCAGACGAGCGTGCCCGAGAGCATCATCTGCTACCTCGAGTCCGATACGTGGGAACAGACGGTGCGCAAGGCCGTCTCGATGGGTGGCGACGCCGACACGATGGCCTGCATCGCCGGCGGCATCGCAGCCGCCACGCCCGGCATGGAGGTCCCAGCCGACATCGCCGACCGCTGCTACGAGATCCTCGACCCCCTGCTCCGCCAACACCTTTCCTCCTTCGACCAAATGCTGGAAAACCGCCACAAACCCGCCTGACCACCGCACCCCAAACGACAGGGAGGCATGCACCATTTCCGTGCATGCCCCCCCTTGTCTGCCTTGCGGGTCAACAAGCCTTAATATTCATCCTCGTTGAAAACTTGTTTTCAAACGATTCTATATTGATTATCCGTCATTTGCGCTACAGTTAACTTTTTTAGCCAAATAAACCGCACCATCTGAAGCGATGTAAGGCGATTATAAGGTTAGTTAGACAAACAAACTGATTCTTATCATATGAGAACTCACATAAACAACTGTATCTGCTCTTTACAAGTTTAAAAAAGTACACACTTCTATTTTTTAGTCCTTGTTGTGATATAATTCTATCATCTTCCTGATGCTCTCCATGATGTTGTTTCGAAGTGCCTGCGGCTCCAATACTTCAACATCTTCCCGATGCGACAATATCTCTTGCTCAAAGTCGTATGTGGGTTTCAGGTGATATTCAAAAACGGAATAACTGGGGGTGGTCTCTATTTCTTTCTGTGAGGTGTGCAGAGGGAGCGAACGGAAATACTTGGATTGATTGTTCATCACCTTCAACCGCACCCTTTCACACAGAACCCCGTTCTCGATAATAATGCCGAAAGAGTCGCGATAGTAATCATGAACATTGAACGACTTGGGGTATCTATACTTCTGCCCCGTGATGGTCAACGACTGGATACGGTCCATAGAAAAGATGAGTACGCCATCCCCGTTCATGGTCTGGCCAATGACGTACCACCGCTGATGAAACAACTTCACTGCGTATGGCATTAACTCAAAGCCTGTGGGCGTGTCGCACTCAAAACTCTGGTAGGTCATACGGAGCACCTTATGTTCTCGCAGAGCCTGCAAAACCACGGACAGATAAGGCTCCGCTGACGGTATCGGCTCTATTGATATGCAATCCTCAAGGTCTCTGGCTTCACGGATAGCATTGGTCATTGAGAAATTGTTGAGTAGCCAGCGACGCACTTCACCACCCTCGCGAAAGGCCGAATCGTCCTCTATGCGGTACGTATTATCGTGCTTGTCGCAGACGATGTTCACCTGAAACAGCATTTCTATCTCCTTGCGGTGATAGTCGAACGTTCTACGCGGAATGTCTTTGCCATCATAATAAGGCGAGTCGCACCACTTCTCGTTCAGTTCTTTCAGCGTGATGCGCCGGGCGCGATAGATGGTGCTAACCTCCCAGATATAACGTGCTAACAAATATTTTGCCATAACCTTCAACTATTTTTTTTGCAAAAGTAGTGAATACCTAGAGACTGTGCAACGTTTTTGTAAAAAGAATATGTAACTTTGCAGCATAATAATAAATGCCTATTATGAATACAAAAGAATTATTTGGAATGGAAAATCCATGGGAATATGTTGCAGCGATGTACGACCCAAACAACTTGGAATGCTTGTATGGAGACCAAAACAACTATGTCTGTGCAGGTGATTGTAAAGTAGTAGACGATTACAACCAAAAAGTTAAAGATAAGTCAGATGAGATTATAACAAAAATCCCTGCTGAACCATGGTGGGGAAATCCCCTCAAAGCTCGCCTTATCATTCTAAGTCTTAATCCAGGCTATGTTCCAGAAGTCAATGAGACCATGGCAAAACTTTTGCAAACAAATGAGGCTGTACGCCGGCAACTTATTAACTACAAGGCAAAAACACTTCGATTAGAAGCAGAATCCTTTTTACCCGAAGGCGAGTCAGTACATGGTTGTCCCATTTCATGTCAAGAAGCCGTGAACATGCTGGGTGATTGGTATTGGGTGAAAATGCTGAGGGAACTACGACAGGATACAAAATTTGGCGAAAAAGATTTCTATCGTCGTATAGCTCTTGTGGAGTATCATGGATATAGTTCTCAAACTTCCGGACGTGTATTTCCGCGCAAAGGTGACAAGTTGGAATCACAAGCTTTTATAAAGAGCTTGCTTTGGTATGTTGCTGAGAAGCGAAAAGAAGAGGTTTGTTTCCTTGTTATGAGAGCGAAAAAGGAATGGAGAAGTCTATTGTCAGATAAATTCTTTGATAGTTTTAATGTCATTGAGAAGAAGCCATCAAGCATGAGAAGCCAATATATAACTCGCGCGAATTTTGAAGATGATAAATATGAGCAAATATTGAAAGCTTTTACATAATCTGTTTCCACTGTGCAACGTTTTTGCCACATGGCTCATTACCTTTGCACCATCAATCAAGTAAAGGTAATGAGTTATGAAAGCAAAAGTAGTGAGTTTGGAAGAACTGAAGCAGATGTGCGAGCAGTTCTTGAAGGTATGCATATCGGGCAGCGACGACGATATTCGGCATTTCGGCGAGGACGTGGAAGTCAGGTTTATCAACGACGACGGAAGTTTCGGCTACACCTACGTCTGCGACCTGTTCTTCTATCACGACCGCTTGTATTACTGGTCACAACGGAGGACGCAAAAGGAATACCTTACGCTAAACGACTTTGAACTTGAAGGCTCGTTGGAGATACTGGAAATCTTCGGCGACATCAAAATCTTTCCCGTCATATTTGCCGGCGTCTACACAGGCTATCAAGACGACAAAGGGCAGAAGATATTTACAGGTGACGTAGTGAAAGCCACTGCACTCATGGAGGCAGACATGATTTCGGAGGGCGGCAAAACCCGAGCGAGAATGTGTAACGGGAAGGACTATAGCGGTGCAACGTTTATTGCCGGTATTGACTTCTTCGGGCACCGACGGGATGATTACTACTATATTTTGGACAATTGTCCCATTGCAATGAAATATACCAAGCGTGCGAAAGTCATTGGCAACGTGTTTTATGACTTAGACCGCGACCACATGGCGGTGGACATCAGAGAGCGTTGCTGCATGCTGGCCTATCCTTATAACATCAACATACGCAACCTCCACACGAAAATGGCCCATGCGCCTTATTTCGTCAGCAAAACGTGGCAAGAGAAGGCTTTGAAGATATTGAAAAACGAACCTTTATATGAGGAATTACCTCTTAATTGACTACCTATTACTCAATAATAGCCTACATAATAAGCTATTTGCTGTAATTGGGACAAACAAATCAGAATATTACAAGCCATAAAACATCAGCGAGACAAACAAATGATCATTGTTTATCTCGCTGATATTAAATAAATTAATAGAGATACTACTCTCTAATACTCATCCTCGTTGAACAGGAAGTCTTCCTTCGAGGGATAGTCGGGCCAGATTTCTTCGATGGATTCATAGACGTCGCCCTCGTCTTCGATTTCTTGGAGATTCTCGATCACCTCCATCGGTGCACCGCTACGGGTAGCATAGTCGATGAGTTCTTCCTTGGTGGCTGGCCAGGGTGCGTCCTCGAGCGAGATTGCTAATTCCAATGTCCAATACATAGTGGTATAGAGTGAAAAATTAAAAATTGAAAAATGTTGCTTTCATGGGTGACGTGTTGTCTTGTGCCTGTGAAATTGGGCGCAAAAATAATGCAAAGTGTTGAGACTTCAAAATAAAAATGCGCTTTTTTTTGTTTTTTGTACGTCTTGGGTAAAGTTTGTGCTGTGGGAGTTGCGAGGCTTCGTTGTTCAGAGACATAAAAAAACCAGGCGCTCGGTGTTTCGGCGTCTGGAACAAGGGGAGGGGTTAACTACTGCGGAAAACGGAATCAGACGAGATGACGGTTTTCCTTTTTGTACACTGATGGCGAGCAGCCGTGGGCTTGCAAGAAGCATCGACGGAAGGTCGATAAGGAATTGAAGCCGGACTTCTCGGCAATGACTTCCAACGTGTAGTTGGTGGTTAGCAACAGCTCGGTGGCAAAAACCAGACGGCGTGAATTGACGTAGTCGAAGAACGTTGAGTTGAGTTCCTGATTGATGTAATTCGAGAGGTAGGTCCGATTGGTTCCGACTTTGAGCGCAAGTTCAGAAAGCGTGAGCTTGGGGTTCAGAAAAATCTGCTCCTTGCCCATGCATTCTTCTAACCGTGAAACAAAGTGATATGCCATATCGTTTTAGGGGACTTTAGGGGTGATATTTTTGCGCTTATTCTTTCTATTTGTTCCTTTCGGTTGCAAAGTTATTCAAAATAAATCGCTGACTTTGTGTTTTTTCGACAAAAAAAGGGTCAAATCGTAAAAAAGCGAATTTATTGTACGCCTTGACCAACTTATATCACTAAATTTGTGGCAGTTATGTGCACAAAGTAAATTGGTATCTGCTTTTCCGCTCACTTAATCGTAACTTTGGCTTCGCCGAACTTACTCATGCTCGGGAAAACAAAACCGAAAAACTTCGTCTTTCGTTTTGTTTTCCGCTCACTTAATCGTAACTTTGCACGAAAGAACTACCCCACTATGGAAATACGTATTCAGACGCTGGGCGACCTTCAGGAGGCCGCTCGTCAGTTCGTGGCGGCCATGCAGGACCGCAAGATTTTTGCCTTCTACGGCGCGATGGGTGCCGGCAAGACGACGTTTATCAAGGCGGTGTGCGAGGCTCTGGGCGTCGAGGATGTCATCAACTCGCCCACCTTTGCCATTGTCAACGAATATCTGGACGGCACGGGAGAGCCAATCTACCACTTCGACTTCTACCGGCTGCGCAAGGCTTCGGAGGCCTACGACATCGGTTTCGAGGACTATGTGGGCAGCGGCCATCTGTGCCTGATGGAGTGGCCCGAGGTGGTCGAACCGCTCTTGCCCGACGAGACGGTGCGCGTCGAGATCAAGGAGGCGCCCGACGGGTCAAGGGTCGTGACGCTCTGAGAAAATGGCCAGCAAGGCCAGCAAGGCTAAGAACAAAGACCAAGCAAGAAAAGTTATGCAAGATTTCATTCACCTACACGTTCACACACAATACTCTATCCTCGACGGACAGGCGTCCATCCCCAAGTTGGTCGATAAGGCCATCAAGGATGGTATGCGCGGCATGGCAATGACCGACCACGGCAACATGTTCGGCATCAAGGAATATTTCAACTATGTCAAGGGGCTGAAGGAGAAGCAGCCCGAGCTGGACTTCAAGCCCATCTTCGGCTGTGAGGTCTATTGCGCACGCCGCTCGCGTTTCCTGAAAGAGGGAAAGCTGGATCAGAGTGGCTGGCACCTCATCCTGCTGGCGAAGAATGCCACGGGCTATCACAACCTCATCAAGCTGGTGAGCCGCGCGTGGGTCGATGGATTCTACATGCGGCCCCGCACCGACCACGACGACCTGGAGCGCTACCACGAAGGACTGATCTGCTGCTCGGCGTGTCTGGCCGGCGAGGTGCCTTGGTACATTCGCCAGGGTCGCATGGACGAGGCAGAGAAGGCTATCGAATGGTTCAAGCAGTTGTTCGGCGACGACTACTACCTCGAGATGCAGCGTCACGAGGTGAAGGACCCCGAGCAGCGTGCCAACCGCGAGACGTTCCCCCTCCAGCAGATGGTGAACCGTCACCTCATCGAACTGAGCCAGAAGCATGGCGTCAAGCTCGTCTGCACCAACGACGTCCACTTTGTCGATGAAGAGAATGCCGAGGCCCACGACCGCCTCATCTGCCTCTCGACCGGCAAGGACCTCGACGACCCCACCCGTATGCTCTACTCCAAGCAGGAGTGGTTTAAGACGCGCGAGGAGATGAGCCAGATCTTTGCCGACGTGCCCGAGGCGCTGTCCAACACCATCGAGGTGCTCGACAAGGTGGAGACCTACGACATCGACCACGCTCCCATCATGCCCAACTTCGCCATCCCCACCTCGTTCGGCACGGAAGAGGAGTATCGGCAGCGCATCACGGAGCAGGAACTGTTCGACGAGTTCACGCGCGACGAGCACGGCAACGTCGTCCTCACCCAGGAGGAGGCCGAGAAGAAAATCAAGAAACTGGGCGGCTACGACAAGCTCTACCGCATCAAGTTCGAAGCCGACTACCTCGCCAAGATCACCTACGAGGGTGCCCGCCGGCTCTACGGCGACCCGCTGCCCGAGCACGTAGCCGAGCAGATCAAGTTCGAACTGCACATCATGAAGACGATGGGCTTCCCTGGCTACTTCCTCATCGTGCAGGACTTCATCAATGCCGCCCGCGACGAGCTCGGCGTGTGGGTGGGACCTGGCCGTGGGTCGGCTGCCGGTTCGACGGTGGCCTACTGCCTCGGCATCACCCGCATCGACCCCATCAAGTACGACCTGCTGTTCGAGCGTTTCCTCAATCCCGACCGTATCTCCCTGCCCGATATCGACACCGACTTCGACGACGACGGACGCGGCAAGGTGCTGCAATGGGTGACCGAGAAATACGGAGCCGAGAAGGTGGCACACATCATCACCTACGGCACCATGGCAACGAAGCTTGCCATCAAGGACGTGGCACGTGTGCAGAAAGTGCCGCTCGAAGTCTCGAACGCACTCTGCAAAGCCATCCCCGACCGTCTGCCAGGCGACCTGAAGATGAACCTCGCCAACGCCATCAGCGTCGTGCCCGAGCTGAAGGACGCCGCCACCAGTCCCGACCCCCTGCTGCGCGACACCATCAAGTATGCCCAGATGCTCGAGAACAACGTGCGCAACACTGGTGTCCATGCCTGCGGCACCATCATCTGCCGCGACGACATCTCGGACTGGGTGCCCGTATCGACCGCCGACGACAAGGAGACGGGCGAGAAGCTGCGCTGTACGCAGTACGACGGACACGTGATCGAGGAGACAGGACTGATCAAGATGGACTTCCTCGGACTGAAGACGCTGTCCATCCTGAAAGAAGCCGTGGAGAACATCCGCGAAACCCTCGGCATCGAGGTCGATGTCGATTCGCTCAGCATCTCCGACCCCGCCACCTACCAGCTCTATCAGGACGGACGCACCATCGGCACGTTCCAGTTCGAATCGGCCGGTATGCAGAAATACCTTCGCGAACTGCAACCCACCGTGTTCGAAGACCTCATCGCCATGAACGCCCTCTACCGCCCGGGACCCATGGACTACATTCCCGACTTCATCGACCGCAAGCAAGGCCGCAAGCCCATCGAGTACGACATCCCCGTGATGGAGAAATACCTGAAGGACACCTACGGCATCACCGTCTATCAGGAGCAAGTCATGCTGCTCTCGCGCCTGCTCGCCGACTTCACCCGCGGCGAGAGCGACGCCCTGCGTAAGGCGATGGGTAAGAAGAAAAAGAAGATCGTCGATCAGATGAAGCCCAAGTTCATCGAGGGCGGAAAACGCCACGGCTACGACGAAGCAGTGCTCGACAAAATCTGGAGCGACTGGGAGAAGTTCGCCTCCTACGCCTTCAACAAGAGTCACGCCACGTGCTACTCGTGGGTGGCCTACCAGACAGCCTACCTCAAGGCACACTTCCCCGCCCAGTACATGGCCGGCAACATGAGCCGCAACCTCGGCAACATCAAGGAAATCCAGAAACTGATGGACGAGTGCCGCGCCATGGGCGTCAACACACTCGGCCCCGACGTGAACGAAAGCCGCCTCAAGTTCTCCGTCAACTCGCGCGGCGACGTGCGCTTCGGCATGGGTGCCGTGAAGGGAGTGGGCGAAGCCGCCGTGCTCGAAATCATCCGCCAGCGCGAAGAAGGCGGCCCCTTCAAGTCGATGTACGACTTCTTCCAGCGTGTCAACATGTCGGCCTGCAACCGCAAGTCGCTCGAAAGCCTCATTCTCAGCGGAGCCCTCGACTGCTTCGGCACACCCCGCGAAGCCTACTACACCCCTGGCCCTGGCGGCGAACTCTACATCGACACCCTCATGCGCTACGCCAACCGTTTCCAGGCCGACCGCGAGCAGGCCTCCAACTCACTGTTCGGCGACATGGGCATGACGGTCGAAATCTCCCACCCCGTGCCCCCCGCCGAACCCATCTACTGGTCCGACCTCGAACGTCTGGAGAAGGAACGCGACCTCGTCGGCATCTACATCTCGGCTCACCCGCTCGACGAGTTCTCCGTCATCCTCAACCACGTGTGCAACGTCTCAGCACCGGCACTCAACGACAAGAGCACGCTGCCCAAGACGGGCGAGTTCACCTTCGGCGGCATCGTCACCGCCTGCCGGCGCGGCACCTCGAAGAAGGGCAACCCCTACGGCATCGTCAAGATCGAAGACTTCCAGGGCAGCGGCGAGGTCGCCCTGTTCGGCGAGTCGTGGCTCAAGTTCCAGCACTTCTGCGTCGAAGGCACCGCCATCTACATCCGTGCCGCCATGCAAGCCCGCAAGTATGACCCCAACACCCTCGACCTCACCGTGCTCGACATCCAGCTGCTCAACGACGTCAAGGACACCCTCGTCGAGAGCATCACCGTCGATGTGCCCCTCGACCACCTCAGCGTCGCCCTCGTCGAGGATCTCTCGGAGCTCATCCGCGAGAATCCGGGCAAGGCCGAGCTCTTCTTCAACATCCATGTGCCCGGCCAGCGCCACCTGCGTCTCCATTCCCGCTCCGCCCATCTCAACGTCAACCGCCACCTCATCAATTTCCTCAGCGAACAGGACGGCGTGGAGTTTAAGGTGAATGAGTGAGGCAAAAACAACGACACACGTGGATTCGTTTCCCCATCGCCATAGCATCCGTCTGCAAGGCTACGACTATTCGAACGCAGGTTTCTATTTCGTCACCTTGGTCACCCAAGGGCGTCTTCCGTTGTTGGGACACATTGCGGATGGAGAAATGTGCCTGAGTGATCTTGGCAACCAAGTACAGGAAACACTTTTACAGATAAATAAGAGATACGAGTGTGTCTCCCTCGTCGAGCATGTTGTCATGCCAAATCATTTGCATTTGATTCTCCATCTTGAGAAAGGTGAAAACGGAAAGCAGTCTTGTCCGCTATCGACAGTGATGCGCGATTTCAAAAGCCTCACCAATCACAGCTACACACAAAAGGAAGGAAAACCATATTCCCGATTGTGGCAGCGCAATTATTACGAACATATCATCCGCAATGAACGGGCGTATGATTATATATGTTCGTACATTCGGGAGAATCCTCGGCGATGGCAATACGACAAGATGAACAAACTATGCGACCAACATGCCGACGAAATCATGCGAAACGTATTGACACTGTAGGGGCGGGTTCCCATGCCCGCCCGTGACAATGGTTGGGGCTCGATACCCCAACCATTGTTTTGGGGAGAGGGGTTTGCTTTTTTCGGGCATCGAACCCGAAAATTGCATCGGGCGGGCATGGGAACCCGCCCCTACAGAATCCCCACCCCTACCTTATATAATATATACGCGCGCGAGGGCGTTGAAGCGCACACAGATTTTTTTTCTGCAAAAAATTTGGGAGAAATAAAACTTTCTTAGTATATTTGCACACTCAGAGAGAATTTTACACATACATCCGTTTAACCTAACTAAAAAAACAAGTTAACACCGAAAGAGAGAAAAAGGAAAACAACACACCGGCAGCGGTCCTACCACTCAGACTGGGGGAACACACCAAGCGGCTTGCGCTGCCGAACCCACCCAAGCGTAACGACGGACGACGGAACATCGAACGGCGGAACGTCGGAAGCCCCTAAAACCCTCTGCGCCAGCAAGCCGACGACGCAGAACCACCATTCACAATTCAACTTATTTATTCACAAAATCAGTATGAAAAAGTACTTACTATCTTTGTTCGCCATGCTGGCCGTCGCCCTCGGAGCACAAGCCGGCGACGTGACCGACGTACTGGACAACGCGTGGACAGGCATATCAGGCACCAGCTATACGGCTGTGACCGATCTGGATGGTTCTACCTCCGAGGCTGTCTATTCTGTACAGTGTGCCGGTGGCAACGATGCCATCCAGCTGCGCTCGAGCAGCAACAACTCGGGCATCGTGACCACGACCTCGGGCGGTGACGCCAAGACGCTGAAGATCACATGGAACAGCAACACAAATGCTGCCCGTGTGCTCCAAGTCTATGGTTCGACCAAAGCCTATTCGGCACCGACCGACCTGTACGACACAACGAAACAGGGCACGCTGATTGGCGAACTTGGTACAAGCGACACAGAGCTTGACCTTGAAGGCTATGAATATATCGGCATCCGTTCGAAGAGCGGCGCCCTGTATCTCGACAAGGTTGAACTCACATGGACAACCGGCGGTGTCGTCATTGCCAAACCGACGCTGACCGCCAGCCAGTCGTTCGTTGACGAAGTGGAAGTGACCATCACAAACAGCAACGAAAACGGTACGATTTACTACACCACCGACGGCAGCGACCCGACAGCCTCTTCGACGGCTTACACAGGCTCGTTCACCGTTACGGAGACAACCACCGTGAAGGCCATCGTAGTGACCGAAGCAGGCACCAGCTCTGTCGCTGAGGCCACCTACACCAAGGTTGAGAAGACTGACATCGCCGACGTCAACGCAGCAGCGGTTGGCGACTTCCTCGTAGAAGGCACAGTCACCGCAGCCGGCGCTGGCGGATTCATCGTTGACGACGGAACCGACTACATCTTCGTTTACTACGGCGACGGAAGCAACAACTTCCGCCAAGGCAATGTCGTACGCATCATCGGCACAACCACCGAATACAAGGGCACCAAGCAGTTTACCTCGGCTGCCCAGATTACGGAAATCGGCGACGAGACCGTGACCTATCCAGATGCCGGCGAGATTGACGGCGCAGACCTCGATGCTTTCCAGACTGCCAGCACCATCGACCACGGCTATTATGCCTTCACAGGCGAGCTCGTCCTCAGCGGCAACTACTTCAATATCTCTGTTGAAGGCGCAGAGGTAGCCACGGGTGCTCTCATCAAGCCTTTCGAAGACCTGACCGACCTCAGCGGCAAGACAGTGGACATCGAAGGCTACAGCCTCTATGTCAACGGCAAGTATGTTTACTTCATTGCTACGAAGATTGAGGAACACGTTGAGAAGTTCACCATCACCATGGCTGACGGCGTAGAAGGCGGCTCGCTCGAAATCGAGCCCGCAACGGCTGCCGCAGACGAGACGGTCACTGTGACCGTCATTCCTGACGAAGGCAAGGTGCTCGAAAGCATCTCAGCCAACTGCGTCAACATCAACCAGAACCAGGCTGTTGAACTCAACGAAGGCGAAACTCCCGAAATCTACACCTTCTTGATGCCCGCCGACGACGTCGTCATCAACCCCGTCTTCGCTGACGCTCCATTCGAGCCCACTGAACTCGACGTGACCGCCTACCAGAACGGATGGAAGACCGACATGACTGGCAACGGCGTAGGCAACTACACCAAGGACATCGCTATGAAGGAGCACTACAACGGCAGTACAACCGAACTGACTGGCGTTGTCCTCTATCAGGACATCGAAGATCTGGAACCGGGTACCTACAGCGTTACGATGTATGCTAACGCATCGTACACACCGGGCCGCGGATTCAATACCGAAGCCCTGAACGGCGACCTTGCCCGCGTACAGGTATTTGCCAACAACATCGAGATGACCGTTCCTGTTATCCACCAGGTAGCTGTAGGCACGAACAACGTGTTGACAATGAACAACGTCATCGTTGGTGACGACGGCAAACTCTCGATCGGTATCCGCAAGGACTGGGCAGGTTCCAACTGGCACACCATTCAGATTACGAAACTCGTTTGGGAAAGCCCAGATCAAATCAGCGATCCTGATACCTATAACGAATACTGGCAAGGCATCCGCGACGCCATCCTCGCTATACCGGAATACAATAACGTACGTGCTGAATACACCACAGGTAACGAGCGCGAAAACCTCGAAGCCGCTGGAACTGGCGACGAAGTCATCGCAGCTGCAGGTCCGTTCTACCACGCTAAGACTGCTGCCGACGCCGCCAAGGCTCTCATCGAGCGCGAAGAGGCTTATGCAGACGCAAGCGCCACCAACGGCATGCTCACCGACTTCATCGTCAACGGTACATTCGACGAGAGCGGCGTAACTGCTCCTTGGAAGACAACAACCGGTGCACAGAACCAGACGACCGCCAACAACCAGAGCGGCGCCTTCGGCATCAACAACAGCTTCTTCTTCGAGAACTGGAACGGCGAAAAGTTTATAGGTAAGATGTATCAGGAAGTTCCTGGCATTCCTAACGGTACCTACAAACTCAGCATCGCTGCCTTCGTCAACAACTTCGCCGGTGAAGGACAGACCGATCAGTTTGTCTATGCAAACGAAGACAAGACCTACCTCACCACAGGCACACCTACAGCCTACGAGGTTTGGTTCGTTGTTGAAGACAACTTTGCAGAGGTCGGCCTCAACCAGACTCGCGCTACCGCCAACTGGATGGGTATCGACAACATCTCTCTGACCTACTTCGGTCCTGGCGACGTCATTGCCGAGGCTAAGTTCGCCGACATCCTCGCCGAATACGAAGAATGCACAGGCCAGAAGATGAAGACTACCATCTCTGACGACCTCGAGACTGCCAAGGCTAACTTCGATGCTGAACAGTCCGACGCCAACGCTACTGCCCTCAAGGCTGCTGTCGAGGCTGCCAAGGCTTCTATCAAGCAGTACATTGACAACCGTCCTGCTATCGACGCTATGGAAACGCTGATGAACAGCACCAACGTTGTAACAGAGGCTGCCTACGCCACCTACCACGACCTGTGGGAAGGTTACAACACCGCATGGGAAGAAGGCACGCTCGACCAAATCGTTGTCAATCCTCTCGCTGTAACCGGATGGCAGCACGACGCAGGCATCCAGTCCAACCAGTACTTGCTCTCTGCTTGGACCGACGCTAACGGCGAAGCTGTTACCGACTACAACAAGGCTCTCTACATCAACACTTGGTCAACCGAAGGCGTAGCCGGCGCTAACAACTACAACGGCGCAGACTTCGGCACTCCGTTCTTCGAGTACTGGACAGACGCCAACCACACGCTCGGCGCCAACACTTGGACAGCCACACTTACGGACGTTGTTCCAGGTTCTTACACACTGACAGCCCTCGTTCGTGTACAAAGACAGAACGATGTCACCGATGAACCTACGGGCATCACGCTCACAGTCAACGACAGCGAACCAGTTTCCGTTACGACTGGCGATCCTACTCCGAACAATGCACAGTTCTTCCAGGGCGAGTTCACCGTTCAGGGTGTTGTAGGCGACGACGGTATTCTGACTGTCAAGTTCGACATTGCAGACGACAACAACATCAGCTGGCTCTCGTTCAAGGATTTGTTTGTCACACCGACAACCTACACCATCAGCGTTCCTGAACTGGCAGGTGCCACCATCACGACCGATCCTGAAGGCGAGGCTGCTGCTGGTGAGACGGTGACCATCACCATTGACACTGAAGAAGGCTTCGACATCGAGATCGTAGATGTTCTTGGCGAGACAGGTGCTTCTGTAGCAGAAGTTGAAGCGGGTGAAGCCCCCGGCACATACATCTTCACGATGCCTGCTCAGGACGTCTTTATCGACGTAACACTTGTTGAAATTGACCCGAACGACTACACCGACTGGATTGTCAACGCCGACCTCACCGACACCGAGAACAAGGGCTTCGAAGACGTCGATAACAAGACAAAGGGAATCGACGGCTCGGGTATCGTCAAGGTGGGCAGCGGCTCGACCTTCGACTTCAGACAGACCATCGAAAACCTGCCCGCAGGTGTCTATGTGCTCACAGCCCAGGCCGCTTACCGCTATGGTGGCAACGAACAGACTGAATACGACGCCATCAACACCGAAGGCACCGTCACGAAGTATGCTCAGCTCTACGCCGAAGTGGGCGAAGACAGCTACCAGGAATTGGTTATGAACCGCTGGGACGGTGCTTCCGAAACGGACTACGCCGAAGGCAGCGGCTCTGTTGTCGTCAACGAACGCTACGTGCCCAACTCTTCGGCTGCCGTACAGGCATGGTTCAACAACGGTCAGTACGTCAACACGGTTGAGTTCACCGTTCCCGAAGACGGCAACGTGACCATCGGTATCCGCAAGACCGAATCGCCCGACGCCGGCGACTACACCGTCATCGGTCCCTGGACACTCTATCGCATCGGAGATGTGCCTGAGCCCGCTGAATTCACCTACGAGTACGAAGGTGCCATGGACGCAGCCTACGAAGGCGCCACCATCACCATTGACATCGACGATATCCTCGAATCCATCGGAACAACTACTGAAGGCAGCTGGACCGTCTATGCAGAAGTTGAAGGTGAACGCACCACACCCATCCGCGGCGAAACCAACGGTTGGCGTAATGCCGACGGCGTATTCACCGGATGGTCTGGCGACGGCACAAGCGGCTGCGCATTCTATGTTCAGGATGAAGACAACAACTATGTCGTAGGTCGTCACCCCGCCCTCATCGGCACGGCAGGCGACTACACGGCTAAGCTCGTCTATGTCAACAATGAAACCGAAGCCGAAGCTTACGTTTACATCCACCTCACCTATCCCGGAGCTGAAGTCATCGACTACACCTTCAACGACCTGAACGTCCTCAGCGAGGATCAGGTTGACATCCAGGTTGACCTCGCTACCTACTATCAGGGCAAGAAGGCCGACGTCGATGTGGCTGCCATCCTCGAAGCACTCGGTGTTGAGTCACTTGACGAACTGGACATCTTCGCCGTTCAGTCCGACGGCACGCTCGATGCCAACTACAAGCTCGGTGCAACCGACGGCTGGCGCGACGCTCAGGGCGACTGGAAGGGACACGGCGCAGAAGCCTACTTCTACGTAAAAGCCGACTTCTCAGCAGCCAGCACCCAGATCTACGAGGCAGGTACCATTCCTGAAACTGTCAACACGAACGTTGATCCCACCGCTCCTGCTATCTACACGGCCAAGTATGCCTTCGTCGTGAAGGGAAGCGAGACACACGACGCCTTCGTCCTCAACGTAGTCCTGAACTACGGCGACACGACCGGCATCGAAAGCCTCATCGCCGACAAGAGCGGTGAACAGACCATCTACGACCTCAGCGGTCGCCGTGTTCGCACGATCACGAAGGGTGGCATGTACATCGTCAACGGCAAAAAGGTGTTCGTGAAGTAATTCATGTAGGGGCGGGTTTCCATGCCCGTCCGATGCATCGTTCGGACTCGATGCCCGAACAATGCAAACACCATGTAAAAAGGGTTGGGACATCGAGTCCCAACCCTTTTTTCGGGCGGGCATGGGTAATCGCGAAGCGCTTTCGCAGAAAGAACCCGCCCCTACGAACACCCACCAGCTGCAACAAAGATTGTCCCGTAGGGACAAGTAAGGTAGCCAGCCATGAAGCAACATCGCAAGATGTTGTGCAATGGCTGGTTTTCGCATAGTGGGGGAGGTTGCGTGCCGTAGGTACGCCGCCACACCGCTTCGACAAACATACGCCATCCCTCTATTGTAAACGCTGCGGCGTACCTACGGCACGCCCCGTTCCTCATCACGCGCCGACCAGCCATTTCGCAATGCCCCAGGCATTGCTCCATGGCTGGCTACCCTACCTGTCCCTACGGGACAACCGTCTTTTCTTTAAGATTAATCACCGTTGCATACCTAAAGGCATGCGCATTCCCAATCCCCAACCCTACCAGCCATTGCATGTCCCATAGGGACAGGCGTTTTTTCCTTAGGATTTATTGGTGTCCGGTAAAATAATAGTCCCGAAGGGACGACGGAATACAGGCAGGGGTGAAGCAAAGCGAAACCCCTGCTATCGTACATGACAGAAGCGAAGCCCCGAAGGGGCGACAGATAAGATGAATAGCTTGATATTGCATGTTTTTGTCTTTTACCCGTCGCCCCCTCGGGGCTTTATTTCCTACTTCACACCAAGCAGGGGTTGCGCTTCGCTTCACCCCTGCCTGTGGTCTGTCGTCCCTTCGGGACTTTCCAAGCCTACTCATTCAATTAACAATCCCCTGCAAGCATCACGTTTGCAGGGGATTGTTCTATCTACTCCCCTCCCTCACAGGGAGGGGTCGGGGGTAGATCTGTGGGGCTGCTACACGCATTGTCCCTACGGGACAACCGTCTTTTCTTTAATATTTATTGGTGTCCGGTAAAATAATAGTCCCGAAGGGACGACGGATTACAGGCAGGGGTGAAGCAAAGCGAAACCCCTGCTATCGTACATGACAGAAGCGAAGCCCCGAAGGGGCGACAGGTAAGATGAATAGTTTGATATTGCATGTTTTGTCTTTTATCCGTCGCCCCGTCGGGGCTTTATTACCACTTAACCCCAAGCAGGGGTTGCGCTTCGCTTCACCCCTGCCTGTGGTCTGTCGTCCCTTCGGGACTTTCCAAGCCTCCTCGTTCAATTAACAATCCCCTGCAAACATAGTGCTTGCAGGGGATTTACAAATGATTGCCTTTTCACCCGCCAGCCCCCCTCCCTCACAGGGGTGGGTCTGTTGGTCTGTGGGGCTGCTACACGCATTGTCCCTACGGGACAACCGTCTTTTCTTTAATATGTATTGGTGTCCGGTAAAATAATAGTCCCGAAGGGACTTCATGTGTCCCCATCGTGGCTTTGCTTACGCCGAACTCACGTTGTTTTAAGTTGTCTGAGTTGTCTTTTTTAATACAATGGTTGAGTTTTTTTGAAGACAACAAGGACAACTCTTGACAAATTTTTCCTTTTTCTGCGTATTTCTGTGAGGATGTTGATACACAGGAGCCAAACACATTGATGTTCTTCTGGGTGCGTCCTGACGGCTCACTTGCTAATACAGGAGCGACTCAGTATCATCCTGGCCACTGGTTTGATGCCAACGGCAATGCCCCTACAATCAATGCCCTACCACAATCCCTGCGACCATGCAGCTGGGGTGTCTGCGTCGGAGGCTTCGCTGTCACGCTGCTTGCTGTCGCTCCAGCCGCCTCGGGGGTCGGTCTCGACGGTAAAACTGATGTTGTCGAGGTACATGGTCTGGGCATCCGCATCCGTCGTTGTGGATTTGGGAACTTGATATTCGCGTTTCATTGTTGTGCGGTGGATTTATTTGACGAGAATCTTGCGGTGGCCGTTGAGATAGATGCCGGGTGTGAGAACTGCCCCAACCGAGGGACTCTTGACAAGGCGGCCTTGCAGGTCATAGACCTTCTGATTTTTCATGCTTGCTTCTTCATTGTTCATCTCTCCGATGGCAGTAGGTGTATCCTCCCATTCGGCTCTGACGGACTTCACGCCCGACGTTCCGCCATAGTGGATGAAGGCACGGAGGCCGTTGGACTTGGCATCTTCGGCACCGGGCCAGATGCGCCCGTCTTGCAGGAAATACTCGCCGTAGAGGCTGCGTGAGGGTGTGAAGTTGCTGACCATCTGCCAGTCGGGGCTGTCGGGTGCTGCGACGCTTTGCGACTGCTCGGCCACAACAAAGACGTTGTCGAACGTGGGGCTGTACTGCTTTTCGGTGGCAAAGAGGAAATAGGGCTTGTTGGGCTGAATCTCGTCGGTGCGGTCGAAGTGGAGCGTGACGTTGCCGCTGGCGTCGGTCGATGCCGACTGCAGGACAGCGGCGTAACTGCCCGTTCCGCCCACGGCCTCGGGTGTTGTGCTGAAGGGCAGCGACAACGAGTTCCAGCCCTGCTTGATGTTGCGGGTCAGTGTGACGCGCTTGTAGGTGAGGTCGGGCTCGTAGTCGTTTTCAACCACATCGCTGAGCGACATTTCCAGGCCGCCGTTGTAGATGAGGCGAAAGCCCGTGAGGTCAACCCACGTCTGTGTGCCGCCCACCTCGTCCTTCGCTCCGATGACCATCGGGGCCTTGCCGTAGTAGTCGAAGGTGATGGCGTTGCGATAATATCCGCCGTCGAAATAGCGCAGCACAGCGTCGGTCTTGTACCAGTCGGGCTGGTAGTAGGTCGCACCGTCGATGGTGTAGGCGCGTTCCATCGACGTGTCGCCGGGGAAGAGACGCGCATTGACAGCAGCGTTGTGGGCGTGCTGCAGCGGTGTCTCATGTCCGTCTGCATAGAGATAGGCGTTGACAGTGGTGTAGTCGCTGTTGCTCTGCGGCTTGTAGAAGCCGTTGACCGACAGCGTGTAGTTGCCGGCAGGAAGGTCCGTGAGCGACTGATGGATGTCGAACGTGCGGTCGAGTTTGTGAAAGGCTCCGCGCCAGTCACTGCCCTCGATGTGTGTACCGTCGCCGTCCCAGTTGGTCTTGTAGGTGTAGCCCGTCCAGCCGGCGTTGTAGTCGTGGTAGAAGTCGGGATTGACAATCATGAACGAGGCATTGCCGCCGTTCTGCTGCTCCAGCGCAGCCAGACGGTCGCTCTTCTTGACCAGTTGCCACTTGGCGTTGTTCGAACTGCCGTCGCTGCTGAGCCACACAATCGTGGGATAGGCAGGGTCGTAGGCCAGAAACTTGTTGCCGTTGCCAGGGAATTGGATGGTATAGACGTTCTCCACGCCGGGCAGGGTCGTGGACGTGAATCGCAGGCTTTCCTTGCTGCTGGTGCTGTTCAGATAATACTGTGCATCAATGCCTGAAGGAAGGGAAACGCTGCTGTTCGGGCTGACCTTGAGCCAGCCGTAGTAGGTGTTGGCACCGATGGTGGCGGTCTTCAGCACAAAGTTGCTGCCGTTGGCTTCGAGTGTGAATTCCAGGCCGACGTCGTCGAGACCCATCTGTGTGCCGTACGAACCGTAACCGATGTTGATGAAACGGTGCTGACCTATATTATATAGGTAATAGGTCTCGCTGGCCTGGGGAACATTGCCGTTGTATTCGCTGAAAGTGCCAGTGGCTTTCACCTTTTCCATTGCGTCGCGAAGTTCGTTGATAAGGTCGTCGAAAGCAACGGGGTCTTGAAGCGTGGAAATCACCTCGGCTTGGTTCAAAATCGTCGAATTCAACGAGGTTTTTGCGCTCTCTTCGTAACGATGGTCGGAGTCATTGACGAGCGCCTGAGCCTCGGCTGCAACGACGTCATACTTGGCACGCGCGTCGGCCAGTTGCTGGCGCAGCGCCTCTGCAGCGGCTTCCTTGCCTGCGACATCTTCGCCAAGGCGGTAGAGCTTGAAGTCGGTGACGGCAAACCAGCCGCTCTGACCTCCGTTCGACGTCGAGCAGTAACCGATGCGCAGGTTCTGACCCTCCTCGATCGTGATACGACCTGTAGTCTGCAATTCCCAGCTCAGTGCGTCCCAGGCGTCGTTTGTCTTCACAGGCGAAACCGCGCGGTTTTCGGATGTTTCGGGAGCATCCGAGTAGCCAACGATGTAAGCGTGCTGGTCGGTGATCAGCCCTTCGCCGCACACGCTGCGGCAGGTCAGCCAATAAGTGCCGGCAGGAAGGTTCGTAAGGTCCTGATGAACGTCCATCGACGTGAAGTCGGTCGAAAAACTGTTGTAAGCACGCTGGCTCAGCACGTTCATGGCCGAGGCGTCCACATTGCCGTCGTTCTCCGACGTCCAGCCTGCGGTCGTCGCAAACGTCGGGTTCTGAATCAGACTGGTGCAGTCGGTGACCTCCTCTTCGGTCTCGACCAAACCTTCATTTTCCGCCATTTCATCGATAGTTTTTGCCTCACCGATGACAAAAGTATTGTAGGAATTGGCTGGCACACGGACGCTCATATATTTATCGTCGACCGAGAAGGTGAGGGTGCGCTCAGCACCGCTTTCGTTACCCACGACCACCACGATGGTGCCGTCGGGCTGCTGGGCTGCCAGAACAAGGGGCTGGCCACTGGACTTGCGCAGAATCTTCGTCCCGTCGCCGATGAAGTGGCTGTAGTGCTTGTAGGCATAGAACTCAGGTGTGTAGTAGGCCACGCCCTTGTTGATATCGAGGTGAAGCAGGCCATTCTGCCACCAGTTCATGAACGGACCACGTCCGTTGCCGCCGAGGATGCTGTTCCAGTTGGTGTAGGTGACACAGCCGTTGTTCAGATAGTGGTGAATCAGTTCGAATGTATGTGCGCCGGCTCCCCAATCGAAGGTTCCGTTGCCGCACTCGCTCTCCGTCTGGATGAACTCAAGGTCAGGATAGCGTTCACGCAGCACGCCGATAGCGTCGCGTCCTTCCCACTGGAACCCGATTCCATCGAACAGTTCACTGAGTTTTTTTCCGTTGAATTCGGGGTTTTCGTGCTTGGAACGATAGTTCAGAATCACCTCAAACACATCGTCAACATGGTTCGTGTTCATCGTGCCGAGCCACACCTTCACACCAGGATGATGCTCACGCATGTAAGGAATGAGGTAGTCGGCGTTGAAGATGGCCGTACTCGTTGCCTCCCACGAGGTGTTGGGATAGTAGTTGCAGGTGTAGGCCTCGTTCTGATAGCACATTCCCGTGATGGGAATGCCTTCCTCGCCATACGCCGTGATGAATTTACTGAAGTAGAGAGCATGGGCCTGCAAGTATTCGGGCTCCATGATAAACTGCGTCGAGGTGTAAGAAGGATAGGTTGTGTCGAGGCCATTGCCGTAGCCGGCACGGTTGGAGTAGTGATGACTCTTCTTCATCCACTGGGGCGGACTCCAGGGCGAGCACCAAAACTTCATGTCGGGATTCTGCTCCTGCGCTTTCTTGATGAAGGGAATGATGTGCTTCTTGTCGCGCTCAATGGTGAAGTGCTCCATCGAAAAGTCGGTCTCTCCCTCCGGCATCTCGTCGCAGGAGTACCACGACTCGGCCAGGTTGATGGGCTCGTTGCGCTGGTGGAACACGGATGGGTCGTAGAAGTTCTCCGGACCGGCATAGTCGCTGGCACCGACGGGGATGCGTCCCAGCGCGAAGCGAAGGTCACCCGTCGGCGAGAACATCCGTTCGTAGTATTCTGCCTGCGCCTCGGGGGTCAGACGTTGCAGGGCATACCAGTCCAGTTCGTTGAAGCAGGTGCCCCACGCCTGGAACGTGCTCATCACGTCAGCCGTCGAGAAAATGGCCTGCGGCTTTCCCACTACGGTCGTACTCACTTCGGCACGCTTCACCGTCCACGCCTCTTTCTGTGTCGATGTAAACTGCAGAGCTTTCCACTCTGTTTCCTGTGCCTGCACCTGCATGGCACCGTTCGTTCCCAACAGCAGCACCGTTGCTGTCAGCACTTGATAAATCTTCTTCATCCTTATAAGTTTTTGGGTTTTTAGGTCGGAGCGCGGGTGTCTCGCCCGCATCAATCGCGGAGGGGAACGTCCGCGCTCCCACCTCCCCGAGGTTTTCGGCGGCAAAGTTACTACAACCCTGATTTTCAGTGCGGTTAATCTGTAACGAAAGAGTGTACAAAATGTAACAAAACGCCCAAATGTTACATTTCAGACTATTGGTGTCCGGCAAAAATCAGTCCCGAAGGGACGACGTATTATAGGCAGGGGTAAAGCGTAGCGCAACCCCTGCAAAAGAACGGAAAAGACAAAGAAGCCCCGAAGGGGCGACAGGCAAAATGAATAGCTTGATATTGAATGTTTTTGTCTTTTATCTGTCGCCACTTCGGGGCTACATTACCTACTGAACACCAAGCAGGGGTTGCGCTACGCTTCACCCCTGCCTGTAGTCTGTCGTCCCTTCGGGACTTTCCAAGCCCCCTATCACCGAAATACCACCCTATGCCTGTGGCAATGGGAAACGCAGCAATCTCTTGCTTATTTTTACCGGACACCAATGTTTTTTTTTAACACACGGAAATCACGGAAATACACGGAACTGTGGCAAATGCTTGAGGATGAGATAAAAAGTTTCTCGCTTTCGTGCTCCGCCATTGCGTTTTCTGTGTATTTCTGTGATTTCCGTGTACAAATTCTGTTTTTCTGTGCGAAATGACAATTAAATCTGCGTGGGTGCAAGCTATTTTGCTCAAAATTCTCCCACAAAAAAGGGCCTTTGAACTGTTAAAATCTTTGTTTGTTTAACATTTGGTTTTCCGTTCACTTAATCGTACCTTTGGATGTGCCGAAGGTACTCTAGTTCGGAAAAATCCAAATATATTTGGTTTTTCGCTCGCTTAATCGTACCTTTGCAAATTGCGAAGGCAGTCGGACGGTTTGTCGCTGGTGAGTAGGTTGAGGTTTCGACAGGATACTGAAAGCGAGAGGAAAGTCCGGGCAGCACAGGGCATCCCACTTCCTAATGTAGAAGCAGTCGGCGACGGCTGGGGAAATGCAGAAGAAAAGTACCGCCCCCGCCCGGGGGTAAGGGTGAGAAGGTGGGGTAAGAGCCCACCAGCGCGATGGTGACACCGTGGCTGTGCATCCTGGGAGCTGCAAGTTCATGTAAACTGGCGATGGCGAGGAGTGAAATCCTTGCCGGTGAGGGTTGCCCGCCCAAGCCAGAGGGTAGAACGCTTGAGCCGTGTGGTGACATACGGTCTGGATAAATGACAAACGCCTGTGCTCATATCGGATGTCCGTTTCGGCTGGCATCCCGCACAGGTACAGAACCCGGCTTACAGGCCGACTGCCTTCGTTTTTTTTGTTTTAGAAATAGATTGCCGTGTTAGAAAAATAAACGAGTATGAAACGACTGACGATTCTGTTTTTCTTGCTCAGCGCCGTGTGTGCTGTCGCTTGGGCGCAACGTCCGTTCGAGGGTGTGTTCCGCTGTGCGGAGCTTGACATCAATGCAGAGCTGAATCTGTATGAAAAGACGATCAAGGTGCCAGATGCCGAGGATGAGTTGTGCTATGGCTTCATGCGTGGCAACATCAATGGGGTGTGGGCTGCGCTGAAGGTGATTGAGATGGACGAACGGAAGGCCGTGGTGCGCATGGCCAGCGACATCGGTTTCGAGGCTCAGACGCTGGAACTGACCGTGGGTGAGCAAGGTGCGCTGACGGTGAAGCTGGTGAAGGACAACAACATGCGTTGGGTGAAGGACCGCAAGTATGTGAAGTTGCCCAAGTCGTTCAGCTTAAAACCCCTACGATGATGACTGAGCAACAGGAACAGATGTTGGCTCAACTGAACCCTTCGCAACGCGAGGCTGTCGAATACTGCGACGGTCCCGCGTTGGTGATTGCTGGGGCTGGGTCGGGCAAGACACGCGTGCTGACGTATAAAATTGCCTACCTGCTCAGCTTGGGCTATCAGCCGTGGAGCATCCTGGCGCTGACGTTTACGAACAAGGCGGCAGACGAGATGAAGCTGCGCATTGCGCGGCTGCTGGGCGATCGGGATGTGGCCAGCCGTCTGTGGATGGGCACGTTCCATAGTGTGTTCCTGCGTATTCTGCGCTATGAACATGAGAACACGGGTTTTGCTTCGAACTTCACCGTCTATGATGCTGCCGACAGCAAGAGTCTGGTCAAGGCGATCATCAAGAAGTTGCAGCTGGACGACAAGCAGTATAAGCCTGGTGTGGTGCAGACGCACATCTCGAATGCCAAGAACCAGCTGGTGACGGCTGAGGAGTATGTCGGCAATCCTGAGAATCTGATGGCCGACCAGCGGTCGAAGATGCCTGCTATCGGCCAAATCTACAAGCGTTACAGCGACCGCTTGCGACAGGCCAATGCGATGGATTTCGACGACCTGTTGCTCCATACCTATTTACTGTTTAAGGAACATCCCGAGGTGCTGCAGAAGTATGCCGAAAAGTTTCACTACATCCTCGTGGATGAGTATCAGGACACGAACTTTGCGCAGCACCAGATTGTGCAGCAACTGGGTAGCGTTCACCAGCGCGTGTGTGTGGTGGGCGACGATGCCCAGAGCATTTACGCCTTTCGTGGAGCAAATATTGATAACATCCTGTCTTTCAATCGTATATATGCGGACAGCAGACTGTTTAAGCTGGAGCAGAACTATCGTTCGACAAAGAATATCGTCAATGCCGCCAACAGTCTGATTCACAAGAATCAGGGTCAGATTCCGAAGAATGTGTTTTCGGAGAAAGAGCAGGGTGAACGCATCGCGGTGACGGAGGCATACAGCGACATCGAGGAGGCACAGATTGTGACTCGGAAAATCATCGAGCTGAACCATCATGAGGATATTCCCTTCTCGGGCTTTGCCATCCTGTATCGAACCCACGCCCAGAGTCGTGTGTTCGAGGAGGCCTTGCGCAAACAGGGCTTGCCTTATCGCATCTACGGCGGTCTGTCGTTCTATCAGCGCAAGGAGGTGAAGGACGTGATTGCCTACTTCCGTCTGACGGTCAATCCCGACGACGAAGAGGCCTTCAAACGCATCCTCAACTATCCGGCTCGTGGCATCGGGCAGACCACGCTGCAGAAGATTGTTGATGCAGCCACAGCCTTTAATGTCAGTTTGTGGAGTGTGGTGTGCCAACCGCTGTCGTATCAACTGAATGTGAGCAAAGCCACGCTCACGAAGATTGAGAACTTTCGCCTGATGATGGACCGTTTCCGGCAGATGGCACTGGTGAACAGTGCCGACGTCGTCGGACAGAACATCATGAAAGAGAGTGGGGTGGTGCAGGACATCTACTCCGATATGACCCCCGAAGGAAAGGCCCGTCAGGAAAATCTGGAAGAACTGATGAACGGCTTGTCGGAGTTTGTGGACAGTCGTCGGGAGGAAGGCGAGACGAATGTGGGTCTCACGGACTATCTGTCGGAGATTTCGTTGCTCACCGACCTCGACAGCAAGGAAGGGGCGAACGAGGAACGCGTCACCCTCATGACCATCCACTCGGCCAAGGGACTGGAGTTCGACACCGTCTTTGTGGTCGGGCTGGAGGAAAACCTTTTCCCCTCGCAGTTGGCCAACAGCAGTATGAGAGAGATGGAGGAGGAGCGACGCCTGTTCTATGTGGCAGTCACCCGAGCCGAGCGCCACTGTTTCCTGACCTATGCCAAGAGTCGCCTGCGCTATGGTAAGATGGAGTTCGGCAATCCCAGCCGCTTCATTACCGACATCGACCCGCAGTTTCTCAACTTCCATGCCAGTGTGCGTTCGACGAAGAAGAGCAGTCGTTATGATGACGTGGAACTGCCGTGGGCACCTCGCCCCAGATTCAACGCGCAGCCACGCCGGTCGGAGCCTACGACTGTGCAGATGCCGCCACGTCCGGCTGAACCTCGCTTCAAGCCCGTCCGACCATCGGCATCAGCCGCTGCTGCCGCTTCGTCGCAAGGGCGCTTGCAAGTGGGTGTGCGTATCGAGCACCAGCGTTTCGGCTTCGGCGAAGTGCTGAAAGTGGAAGGAACTGGCGACAACACCAAGGCGACAGTTGCCTTTCAGAATGCCGGCACCAAACAACTGCTACTCAAGTTTGCCCGCTTCACCATCATTGGTTGAAGGTTTTCCCCCAAGGTAGGGAGATTTTTAACTTTTAATTTTTAATTTTTAATTGAATGATACCCAATCCCTGTTATGTGATCGAGGAAGATTTGCTGCGACGCAACCTCGCCCTCATCAAGAGTGTGGGCGAACGTGCTGGCGTGGAAATTATCCTGGCTTTTAAGGCTTTTGCCTTGTGGAAGTCGTTCCCCATATTCCGTGAATACATCAGTCACACGACGGCAAGCAGCCCCTACGAGGCACGGCTGGCTTTCGAGGAGTTTGGATCGAAGGCACACACTTACAGCCCTGCGTACGAAGATGAAACGTTTGATGAAATCCTGCGTTGCAGCAGCCACGTCACCTTCAATTCGCTCTCGCAGTTGGAGCGTTTCGGGCGCAAAGCAAGGGAAGCGGGAGTCAGCATCGGGTTGCGTGTCAATCCCGAGTACAGCGAGATAGAGACCGAACTCTACAATCCCTGTGCACCAGGGAGCCGGTTTGGGGTGCTCCCCCAGGAACTTGAAAAACTCAAAGCGACCCTTCCTCCCCTCCCTCTCGGAGATGGGGTGGGCGAGAGGCTTCAAGCACTCAATGACTCTGTCGATGGTTTCCACATCCACAACCACTGCGAAAGCTCGTCCGAGGCATTTGTGCGCAGCCTTCAGCGGGTGGAGGAACGGTTCGGAGAGTGGCTGCCACGACTGAAATGGATTAACTTCGGCGGCGGACACTTGATGACTCGCCGCGACTACAACGTTGAATTGCTTGTTCAGACATTGCAGGATTTTCGTCGTCGCTATCCCAATCTCCGAGTCATTCTTGAGCCTGGCAGCGCCTTTGCCTGGCAGACAGGTCCCCTCGTCAGCCGTGTGGTCGATATCGTAGAAAATGCCGGTGTCAAGACTGCCATTCTCAATGTCTCGTTCACCTGCCACATGCCCGACTGTCTCGAAATGCCGTATCAGCCAGACATAAGAGGGGCAGTCCCAGGAACGGGCGTGCATAGCTATCGCATTGGTGGTAACTCTTGTCTTTCAGGCGACGTGATGGGCACTTGGTCCTTCGGCCATGAGTTGCAGATTGGAGAAACGATCATCTTCGAGGATATGATCCACTATACAACGGTGAAGACCACCATGTTCAATGGCATCCATCATCCCAGCATTGGTATGCTGCACAGCGATGGAACCTTCGAACTGTATCGCAAGTTCTGTTACGAGGATTATAGAGACAGGATGTGCTAATATAGCGTCATTGAAGTTTCGGAAGTCGTGATTCCGTGTATATCAAAATTTTATACCATGAATAGCATGAATAACATGAAGCATAGTCCCTTCATGGATGCTCAGAATTCATGTCTTCAACCATGAATGCTGGCAACCATGAATGCTGGATGCTCCGCATCTATATCTCTCCAGCAGACAATAAAGCCGTAAGGCTTCACCATTCATGGTTGCCCTCATCGCTTCGCAGGTCTTAATTTATATTATTCATGCTATTCATGGTATAAAAAACGTCCTAAAGTTGAGTAGCGTCAATTCTTTTCCAGCATATCCTGCAACTTGAGCATCTCATCACGATACTGGGCAGCCAGCGCAAAGTCGAGGCGTTTGGCTGCCTTCTGCATGAGATCGCGGGTGTGGTCGATGGTGGCAGTGAGTTGCTCGGGCGTCATGCTGCGGACAATCGGGTCGGTTTCTTCGGCAGCACGGTTGAGGTCGGCGTCCATATAGGCTTTCTCGAGATAATCGACCCGTTTGCCTTCGTGCAGGCTCTTGATGGTTTTCTTGATTTGCGTCGGCGTGATGCCGTGTTCAGTGTTATACTGCATCTGCTTCGAACGCCGGCGGTTGGTCTCGTCGATGGTGAGTTGCATCGACTGCGTAATCTTGTCGGCATAGAAGATAGCCATGCCGTTCACGTTGCGCGCTGCTCGTCCGATGGTCTGCGTCAGGGCACGATGGCTGCGCAGGAATCCCTCCTTGTCGGCATCGAGTATGGCGACGAGCGACACCTCGGGCAAGTCTAAGCCTTCACGCAGCAGGTTGACTCCCACCAGCACGTCGATTTCGCCTCGGCGCAGCTTGTCCAGCGTATCCACCCGTTCGAATGTGTCGATGTCGCTGTGGATGTACGACGTGCGCACATCATTATTTAATAGGTATTCCGACAGTTCCTCTGCCATGCGTTTGGTGAGCGTCGTCACGAGCACACGTTCGTCGCGCTCCACCCGTTTTTGGATTTCCTCCATCAGGTCGTCCACCTGGTTCTCGGTCGGACGAATCTCAATCTTCGGGTCGAGCAGACCTGTGGGGCGAATCACCTGCTCCACAATCACGCCTTCCGACTTCTGCAACTCATATTCGGCGGGTGTGGCACTCACGTAGATCGTCTGCGGCGTCATGGCTTCGAACTCGTCGAACTGCAGAGGACGGTTGTCGAGAGCGGCGGGGAGTCGGTAGCCATATTCCACCAGCGTGGTCTTGCGCTTGCGGTCGCCGCCATACATGGCACGAATCTGCGGAATCGACTCGTGGCTCTCGTCCACCACCAGCAAGAAGTCGTCGGGAAAGAAATCGAGCAGGCAATAGGGGCGCTCACCAGGCTGCCGGCCGTCGAAGTAGCGCGAGTAGTTCTCGATGCCTGAGCAGTGACCCAGTTCGCGAATCATCTCCAGGTCGTTCGTCACGCGAGTCTCCAGCAGGTTTTTCTTTACCGTGTCGCCAATCTCTTCGTAGAACGCCAGCCGTTCGTGCAGGTCCTCCTCGATCTGATGGATAGCCTGCTGCGTGCGCTCCTTCGACGTCATGAACAAGTTGGCAGGATAGATCTGATATTGGTTAAATTCGCCAAACGGCTGCATCGTGACCGCATCCAGTTCCTCGATCCGTTCGATTTCGTCCCATCCGAAGTGGATGCGGGCAATGCGTTCGTCGTAAGCCAGATAGACATCCACCGTGTCGCCTTTCACACGGAAATGGCCGCGCGTCAGCTCCACGTCGTTTCGCACGTAGAGGCTGTCCACCAGTTTGCGCAGCAACACATTGAGGTCCATCGCCGTGCCCACCTCGAGACGGATAATATTCTCGTTGAAGTCCATCGGAGCCCCCATGCCGTAGATACACGACACGCTGCTCACCACGATGATGTCCTTACGACCCGAGAGCAGCGCACTCGTGGCACGAAGTCGCAGACGGTCCACCTCCTCGTTGATTGCCAGGTCCTTCTCGATGTACGTGTCTGTCGAAGGAATATAAGCCTCCGGCTGGTAGTAGTCGTAGTAGCTGACATAGTATTCCACCGCATTATCGGGGAAGAAGCCCTGCATTTCCGAGTAGAGCTGGTGAGCCAGCGTCTTGTTATGGCTGAGAATGAGGGTGGGGCGTCCAACGTTCTGAATCACATTAGCGATAGTGAACGTCTTGCCGCTACCCGTCACGCCGAGCAGCACCTGAGCCGGCAGTCCCTCCTCGACCCCTTGCGTCAGTTGGGCGATCGCCTCGGGCTGGTCGCCAGTCGGTTCGTATTGCGAAGTGAGATGAAATGCCATGTTACTCAAGTTTTGGAAGTTAAGGAGTTAATATTAAGCCGCCTTCGTCGGGAAATTAAACAGATTGGTCCAAAATTTCACAAATAAAGAATATGTTTAATTTGTTTTTAATTTGAAAAATTTCCAGCCGGAGGCTGCCCAGATGGTAAACCATGTCAACGTTCACTAATCAGATTCTTCATTTCAACTGGCAAATCCGTTTGGTACGGCCTTCCACGAGAGAGTCGATGGACATCCAACGATTGTCGAGAAAATCGTCGTAGGTCATGCAGTACGTGGGATTAATTTGTGCGCAGACCGTCTGCATACCGCCTACGAGCATGAGCAATAGGAACAGGAATCGTTGCATGACATTTTGTGTTTTTTTGAAGACGGTGCAAAAGTACACAAAAAAAATGAACGAACCATACAAAAAACGAGAATATCTCGGCTTTCTTTCGGAGTACGCCCTGTGTATTCCCTCGAAAACGTGAAAAAACTATAAAGAAGGGCCCATTTTTAATTTTTAATTTTTAATTTCTAATATTTTGTCGTACCTTTGCACGGATTTCTATCATCTAAAGTTCAAAATTGATTAGGATAACGTGTGATGCTCATCGAGCGTGTGCTATGAATTTACTGAAAGGAATGCTTCCGGCGCTGATGGCTGCGATGTGGCTCGTGTCGTGCAGCAACAGCTATAACAACCTGTTCAAGACGCAGGACTACGACTATAAATACGAGGCTGCGAAACAGTGCTATGCAGCAGGAAAGTATGTGCAGTGCTATCAGCTGCTCGACGAACTGGTGCGTCTGCTCAAGGGCAGCGACCGTGCTGAGGAGTCGCTCTTCATGCTGGGTATGTGCCACTACAACATCAACGACTACGAGACGGCTGCCATCTATTTCGAACGTTACTACAAGACGTATCCGAAGGGGGAGTTCACAGAGTTGGCGCGGTTCTACAACGGACGTGCTTCCTTCTTGCAGTCGCCCGACCCTCGACTCGACCAGACTCCGACCTATGCGGCCATCAACTCGCTCAACGAGTTTCTCGACTACTACCCCTACAGCCAGCGTCGTGTGGAGGTGAACGACATGATCTACCAGTTGCAGAACCGTTTGGTGCAGAAGGAATATGCTGCAGCCAAGCTCTATTATAATTTGGGAACCTATACGGGCAACTGCTTCAATGGCGGTAGCAATTTCGAGGCTTGCATCATCACGGCTGAGAATGCCCTGAAGAGCTATCCCTATACGGTGCTGCGCGAGGATTTGTATATGCTGATTCTGCGTGCCCGCTATCATTTGGCGCTCTACAGCGTCGAGTCGAAGATGCAGGACCGCTTTTCACAGACCATCGACGAATACTTCGGTTTCAAGAACGAATTTCCAGATAGCAAATATATGAAAGAGGCTGACAACATCTATCGTCATTCTGCCAATAGGGTGAAGACTCCCTCAGCGGACTCCCAAGCAAGCCTCTCCCCAACTCCCTCCGATAGAGGGGGAGTTGCCATCCAGTAGGTGTTTTAATTTTAGTTTTTAATTTTTAATTTTTTTATTTCATAACCGTGGATTTTAAGAAAACAAATGCGCCCACCAACACTGTGACTCGCAACTTGATGGATTTCAGCCGCGAGACGGGCAATGTCTATGAGAGTGTTGTCATCATGGGCAAGCGTGCTAATCAGATTAGCGCCGAGATGAAGGAAGAACTGTCGAAGAAACTGCAGGAGTTTGGCACTGCCAACGACAACCTGGAGGAGGTGTTCGAGAACGACGAGCAGATTCAGATTTCGCGTTTCTATGAACGTCTGCCTAAACCGACACTGATTGCCACCCAGGAATTTCTGGAGGACAAAATCTACTTCCGCAATCCGTCGAAGGACGTTACGGCCGACAAACAAGTATGATTCAGCGCATTCAGACGGTTTACCTGGCGTTGGTGGCAGTGCTCTGCGGCGTATGCCTGTGTTCGACCATCGGACGTTTCGTCAACGACACAGAGGTGTTGGCATCGTTCAGCAACTTTGCCTTTTCGTCCGACGTGACGAGTGACATCGTCGGGCCTTGGCCGTTTGGCGTGTTGCTGGGTCTCGTGCTGTTGCTGACGCTGGTGAGCATATTCCTCTATCGTCACCGTATGCGGCAGTTGCGTCTCGTCATTTTCTCTACGATCCTGCTGGTCGGCTATGTCGGCGCCTATGCCTTCATCGTTTGGTTCTACCTGCAGCAACTCACGGCTGCCGGTCTCGACGCCCACTACGAATTGGCCCTTGCAGCCTTATGGCCTGTGGTGTGCATCATTCTGAACTGCATGGCCATTCGTGGTATCAGGAAGGACGAAGCGCTTGTCCGTTCACTTGACAGAATCAGATAGCGTATGGACTTCAAGGATTTAGTACAACATCGCCGAAGCATCCGACGTTTCACAGACGAAGCGCTGACGGCTGAGCAGGTGCAGTTGATTCTGCGCGCTGCGCTGATGTCACCCACGTCGAAGAGTACGCGGGCATGGCATTTCTATGTGGTTGACGACCGCGATATGCTGGAGAAGTTGTCGCAGTGCAAATCGGCAGGAGCCGAGTTTGTGAAGGGTGCTCCGCTGGCAGTCGTTGTCTGCATGGACACGGAGCAGACCGACGTGTGGGTCGAAGATGGCTCGATTGCCGCTGTGACCATGCAATACCAGGCTGCCGACCTCGGCCTTGGCAGTTGCTGGGCACAAGTGCGGCTGCGTGGGCAGGACGACGGAACGCCTGCTACCGACTTGCTGCGTTTCCTGTTGGGCTACCCCGAAGGTCAGCAAGCTGTCTGCATCATCGCTTTCGGACATCCTGCCATTGAGCGAAAGCCGCAGGATGAGGAAAAACTGAAGTGGGAAAATGTGCATATAATATGACCGTCACACTGATTGGTTCAGGTAATTTGGCAACGAATCTCGGCCATGCGCTCAAGGGTGCAGGGGTCGGGATTCTTCAGATTTATAGCCATACCCTCGCTCATGCAAAGCTTCTGGCCGATGAATTGGGGGTAGATGCAGCCTGTGAACAAGTTGACGAAATCAACATGCGGTCAGATGTTTACATCGTGGCAGTGAAGGACGATGCACTGCCGTCTGTGATGGATCAGCTTGTACGGCATCTGCCAGATCGGCTCATTGTGCATACTGCGGGTTCGATGCCTATGATGGGTGGCGGCGTATTCTATCCGATGCAGACTTTTTCGCGGCAGCGCATCGTGCCGTTTAGGCATATCCCGATTTTTTTGGAGACAAAACGTCCGGAGGATATGCGGGTGTTGCGTTGCCTGGCCGAACTGCTCTCGGACAACATCTATGAACTCTCGTCCGACGAGCGGCGTTGGTTGCACGTCGCAGCCGTGTTTTGCTGCAACTTCACGAATCACATGGCTACGTTGGCCTCCCGATTGCTTGAGGCACACGGCATTCCCTTCAGCGTGATGCTGCCCTTGATGGAGGAGACCATTCAAAAACTACATGCCCTTCCGCCCCGAGAGGCACAGACAGGACCTGCCGCACGGGGTGACCAAAGTGTTATGGAGCGCCATGTGAGAATGTTGCTTGAAGAAAGGCAGGATGACCTCGCCGAACTCTACAAAACGATTAGCCAAAGCATACAAGACAATGATTAACTACGATTTACGCAAAATACGGGCACTTGTATTTGATGTCGATGGTGTGCTCAGTAGTCAGACGATTTCCCTCGCTCCCGGTGGCGAACCGATGCGTACGGTGAACATCCACGACGGCTATGCCCTGCAGCATGCTGTCAAGTGTGGCGTGATTGTCGCCATTATCTCGGGTGCCAAGACCGATGCCGTGCGTGTGCGTTTCGAAGGACTCGGCCTGAAGGACATCGTTCTGGGGGCAGCTGTCAAGATCCAGTCCTACGAAGACCTGCTCAGCAAGTATGGTCTCAGCGACGATGAAGTGCTCTACATGGGCGACGACATCCCCGACTATGAAATCATGCGTCGCTGTGGCCTGCCATGTTGTCCGGCAGACGCAGCACAGGAAATCAAGGATATTTCGCGTTATATTTCTCCGCTGAAAGGTGGCGAGGGATGTGGCCGCGATGTGATTGAGCAGGTGCTGAAGGTGCAAGGCAAGTGGATGCACGATGATAGCGCATTCGGTTGGTAAAATTGGTAACACATGCTTGAAAATCTGAAAAACTATCGTGTTGTCCTGGCCAGTAATTCGCCACGCCGACGCGAACTCTTAGCTGGTCTCGGCATCGACTTCGAGGTGAGGACCTTGCAGGGAATCAACGAATCTTACCCTGATGACCTACGTGGTGAGGATATCCCTAAATATATTTCGAGAGAGAAGGCTGCTGCCTATCTGCCGACGTTGGCCGACGATGAACTGCTCATCACGGCCGACACCATCGTCTATATCGACCATCAAGTGCTGGGCAAGCCCCGAGATGCCGCCGATGCACGGACGATGCTGAAACAGCTCAGCGGACGCACGCACGAGGTGATTACAGGGGTGACGCTGGCCTGCCGAAGTTTTCGCTCTCGCACTTCGGAGAATGGGGAAGGCGATAAGGCTATTCAGCGGACTTTTGCCACGACCAGTCTTGTGACCTTTGCCGAACTCACCGACGACGAAATCGACTATTACATCGCTCACTACCGTCCCTTTGACAAGGCTGGAGCCTATGGCATTCAGGAGTGGATTGGTTACGTCGGCGTCACGCGCCTCGAAGGGTCTTACTTCAACGTCATGGGCCTGCCCGTTCAGCGCCTCTACCGTGAACTCTCGGCATGGGGGCTATAGGGTAGGGAAGGGAAGTCCTCAAACCCCACTCCAAAATTGAGTCTTGCGCAGCAGAAAGTTGTTCAAGGCGCGGAGATAGTTGTCTGAAGTCCAGTAATTAAACCTTTATCAGTGGATAAAGATAGTTTGAAGGAACGATGGACGAAGATTTGAAGGCGTTAGCAGGAGGTCTGAAGGGCGGGGTAGGGGACGAAAACGTGTTTCAGGAAAAAGCTGACACTCCCCTTCATTAATACTATATGCGAAAAACATTTGGCGAAATTTGTCCGCACCGTTTTTTTTTCTTAACTTTGCAAAATAAACAAAAATATACTTTAAAACAACATTATTTTCTCACAAAAGTTAACTTTTAAACACGTATGAGTCAGAAAAGAGTTTACACCTTCGGCAACGGAAAGGCTGAAGGAAACGCGCAGATGCGCGAGCAGCTCGGCGGCAAGGGTGCCAACCTGGCCGAAATGAACCTGATTGGCGTGCCTGTGCCTCCAGGCTTCACCATCACCACCGACTGCTGCAATGAGTACTATGAAGTGGGTCAGCAGAAGATTAAGGAACTGCTGAACGACGATGTCATGGCTGCTGTCAAGCACATCGAAGTGCTGATGAACTCCAAGTTCGGCGACAAGCAGAATCCCCTGCTCGTTTCTGTACGTTCAGGCGCCCGCGCCTCGATGCCTGGCATGATGGATACCATCCTCAACCTCGGTCTGAACGACGAGGTGGCCGAAGGCATGGTCGAGAAGACACAGAATCCCCACTTCGTTTACGACTCCTATCGTCGCTTTGTGCAGATGTACGGCGATGTCGTGCTCGAAATGAAGCCCGTCAACAAGGAAGACATCGACCCGTTTGAGGAAATCATCGAACAGGTGAAGGCCATCCGCGGCGTCAAGCTCGACAAGGACCTCAGCGTTGATGAACTGAAGGAACTCGTTAAGCGTTTCAAGACCGCCATCAAGGAACGCACGGGCAAGGACTTCCCCGACGATCCTATCGAACAGCTCTGGGGTGCCATCTGCGCCGTATTCCGCTCGTGGATGAATGAACGCGCCATCCTCTATCGCAAGATGGAAGGCATCCCCGACGAATGGGGAACAGCCGTCAGCGTCATGGCTATGGTATTCGGCAACATGGGCGACACCAGTGCCACCGGTGTATGCTTCAGCCGCGACGCAGCCAATGGTGAAAATGTGTTCAACGGTGAATACCTCGTCAACGCTCAGGGAGAAGACGTCGTAGCCGGTATCCGTACGCCACAGCAGATCACAAAGCTCGGCTCTCAGCGCTGGGCAGAACGTGCTGGCATCAGCGAGGCAGAACGCGCTGCCAAATATCCCTCGATGGAAGAAGCTATGCCCGAAATCTACGCTCAGCTCAACGGCATCCAGCAGAAGCTCGAAGAGCACTACCGCGATATGCAGGATATGGAATTCACTGTTCAGGAAGGCAAACTCTGGTTCCTCCAGACACGTAACGGTAAGCGCACTGGTGCCGCCATGGTCAAGATTGCTATCGACCTGCTGCACGAAGGAATGATCGACGAGAAGACAGCCATCAAGCGCTGCGAACCTCAGAAGCTCGACGAACTGCTCCATCCTGTATTCGACAAAAAAGCCCTCTCGCAGGCTAAGGTAATCGCACAGGGTCTGCCCGCAAGTCCTGGTGCAGGATGTGGACAGATTGTCTTCCACGCCGACGACGCACAGGCATGGCACGACGACGGCCACAAGGTGGTTCTCGTACGTATCGAAACATCGCCCGAAGACTTGGCTGGTATGTCTGCTGCCGAAGGTATCCTCACCGCTCGCGGAGGTATGACCAGCCACGCAGCCGTTGTTGCCCGTGGTATGGGTAAGTGCTGCGTCAGCGGTGTCGGAGCCCTCAATGTTGACTACAAGACTAAGACCGTCGAAATCGATGGCGTTACCTACAAGGAAGGTGACTACATCTCCATCAACGGTACAACCGGACAGGTATATGCCGGCGAAGTACCTACGAAGGCAGCTGAACTCAGTGGCGACTTCAAGGAACTGATGGACCTCTGCGACAAGTACACCAAGTTGCAGGTTCGCACCAATGCTGACACACCTCACGACGCACAGGTGGCTCGCGCCTTCGGTGCCAAGGGTATCGGTCTGACACGTACAGAGCACATGTTCTTCGACGACCAGAAGATCATCGCCATGCGTCAGATGATTCTCGCCGACAGTGCTAAAGGACGTGAAGAAGCTCTTGCTAAGCTGCTTCCCTATCAGAAGGCTGACTTCAAGGGAATCCTCGAAGCTATGGACGGACTGCCCGTCAACATCCGCCTGCTCGACCCGCCACTCCACGAATTCGTGCCCCACGATCTCGCTGGACAGGAAACTATGGCTAAGGAAATGGGCGTCGATCTCGGTACTATCCAGCGCCGCGTAGCTTCACTCGCTGAGAATAACCCCATGCTCGGTCACCGCGGTTGCCGACTTGGCATCACCTTCCCCGAAATCACAGCTATGCAGACACGCGCCATCCTCAGCGCCGCCTGCGAACTCAAGAAGGAAGGCAAGAACCCCATGCCCGAAATCATGGTGCCCCTCATCGGTATTCTCTACGAGCTCAAGCAGCAGAAGGAAATCATCCAGCACACCGCTAAGGAAGTCTTTGCCGAATACGGCATCGAAGTTGACTTCGAAATCGGTACGATGATTGAAATCCCGCGTGCAGCCCTTACTGCCGACCGCATCGCCACCGAAGCCGAATACTTCTCCTTCGGTACGAATGACCTTACTCAGATGACCTTCGGCTACTCGCGTGACGATATCGCCTCCTTCCTCCCCGTTTACCTCGAGAAGAAGATCCTGAAAGTTGACCCCTTCCAGGTACTCGACCAGAATGGCGTTGGTAAACTCGTCAAGTATGCAGTCGAGAAGGGTCGCAGCGTGCGTCCCACCCTCCGCTGCGGTATCTGTGGTGAACATGGAGGTGAACCCAGCTCTGTCAAGTTCTGTGCCAAGATCGGCCTCAACTACGCCAGCTGCTCACCCTTCCGTGTGCCCATCGCACGTCTCGCCGCCGCGCAGGCAGCAGTTGAAGAGTAATTAAACTCTCTAATATAATGAAAGGGACCTGCCCGTTTGGGTAGGTCCCTTTTTATGTTTTATCTCCAGACGATTTTGGTGGTAAAACGTCGCAAAATGTGCATCATTATTTTTCCCTAGCGCTTTAATTCATAGACATAAAACATGCAATTTATATAATAAAATACGATGAGAATTTTAACGCAAATATTCATATAGCATATTAATAATCAATAAATTACTATTCCGAAAACTCTAACAAAAGTTAACAAAAAAGTTTGGCCCAAGTATTAAATATGTTGTATCTTTGCGCCGTGATTAGTCGACGAATCATCATGTTTAACATTAAAAAGAATTGCGATATGATAATAACAGAAAAAGAAAAAAGTAAGGTCGTCTTGTCAAGCCTGTTGGAAAGACACTACCCCGAACTGAAATTAGAACTTTGGGACATTATTGGGACATATCACAAAGGTATGGGAACTGTTTCTCACACGAAAGACTATTGGGTAAGAGATTTTATGCCAATACAAATGGATGAGTATGTTTTCGTTAAGTTCGTTTATAATCCAGATTATCTTCAAGACAAGAAGAAGTACATTACAAATGTTGATAAAGTCATAAAAAACTGCCCATTTGCACAAAATTACGAAATTGTGGATATTCCGTTCGTCGTTGACGGAGGTAATATGGTATTCTGTAAAGGAAAGAAAAAAGGCAAAGAAACGGAATACGTAGTCATGACTGAAAAAGTTTTCAACGAAAATCCATCTTTCAGCAAAGAGCAAATAGAGTGTCTTCTTAAATGTGCTTTCCAGTCACCAGACTTGACAATCGTTTGGCTTCCATGGGATAAAGAAGATATCTTTGGTCACACGGATGGAATAGTTAGGTATGTTGGTATAAGTAAATCTGGCAAGCCTCAAGTATTGGTAAATCTGCAACTGTACGATGACAAGATAGCTCAAGAGATGTATTCATCACTGGCAAAGCATTTTGAAGTCATAGAACTCGAACTAAGCAAATATGATGACTTGAGTTGGGCATATATCAACAGTTTACAAACATGCGATTTCATTATCATTCCAGGACTTGGAGATGAAGTCACAGACGCGGAAACATTGGCCCAATACAAGCAACTATACCCCGAGTATGAAGACAATATCTATCAAGTGCAGATGCGAGATTTTATAGCAGAGAATGGTGGTGCATTGAATTGTCTAACATGGACAATCTATGAGAATTATCTTAAAGTATTAGCGAAATGTGCACGCATTCCCATAATAGATTTGGAAGATAATAAGAAAGATCAAATCAAAAACAAGATTGATGATATGCTTAAAACCAAATGTAAGCGATAGTTTTTCCGTTACCAATAGGGACAACGTCCATTTTTTAGTATATTTGCAAAATAAATCAAAAGAAATGAATCATGGGAAAAGTTTTTGAACTATTTAAGAATCCATTTGAAGGATTATCGAACTATGAAAGTATCCAAGATAAATGTGCAGAAATTGCACGTGAACTATTTAGCAACTATCATCTCGCATGCGGGAATGAAACTTTCCGTTTTGCAGAAATAGAATTCTATTATTATGATAGGGCAATGTATTTGAAAGACAAAAATCTAAATAAATGGCAAGAAGTGACATATCCTCGTGATAATTATCAAGGAGGACAGTTGTTTTATCATCTTAGCGGAATAGATATTTGCTTTGATAGTCATTATAAGAATAACGAAGGCAAATTTGGCGGAATTCTTATTAGGGCAATAAAAGATAATAGTGGTTTGATTATAGCTGGTCCTTTGAATTGTAAAGATGAAATATTGAATGCATGCAAGAATGAGAGTATGCCTAAGTTGATATATGAATCAGACGGGCAGGTCATAGAACCTGTACCAACTTATCGTTCATTGGGAAAAACTGGAACAGATAAAATACATGATAGATTGTGTTTCTTTGATGGAAGTATCGAGGTTGGTGATTGGAATCCCATAAAGGATAGGTTTTTTACAAGCAAAGGAACAGCAAAACCCTATAAAGGTTCATATGATACATCAAAATTTAGTATAAATAAATAACAGTTATGAAAGCGTGAGGACGTGCAGAATGTGTCGCAAAAGAGTCGCCAGTAGTTTAAAAACTCTGTAACTCGCTGATAAACAACATCTGTTAGCCGCCGCGCAGGCTGCTGTTGAGGAGTAATTAAACTCTCTGATATAATGAAAGGAACCTGTCCGTTTGGGCAGGTCCCTTTTTCTTTATGCTCAGACTTTGATACAAGATATATGATGTTAAAACAGAATTTTTCTTGGGAAATGTTTTGTGATTCTATTTATAATCTATATCTTTACACTG